>WLWD01002068.1_pt1 | contig 72780 bp, 35 predicted proteins | sample 6712731 | NCBI WGS metagenome assembly WLWD01 (sample SAMN12718690, study PRJNA576275) | sponge metagenome | isolation source: marine sponge | host: Mycale hentscheli | place: New Zealand: South Island, Marlborough, Capsize Point | collected 2014-11-01
AGCTTCCCCCCCAAACATCTCAGCTTCCCCCCCAAATGTCAAAGCTTCCCCCCAAAAAATATTGCAAGAATGTTTTATTTTGTATAATTATGCTTAGGAGGGCAAGGCTTTAGTTTTTTGTGACATTTAAATTTAAATGAGACTGCCAGAGGCAATTTTGATAATAAGCTTATAAGGACTTTTTTGTCAACTATATTATAGAAATTATATTTGAGTACCACAAAACTTACTGAGACAGGCTTCCTTACTGAGTTGCAAGTTCAATTCAATTGTGTGCTATCTTTATAATGGGGGAAAAAAGAGAATAAATAATAAGTATTTCAAGGATGATTTCGATGAATTAAATGAGTCAGAAATTCAACCAAAGAGAGATAAGCCTGAAGCTCTGAAAAGACACATTAGGCTTCGGTGCTCTTGTTACTCTTAGAGCGCCACCTAAATATCACTCTTGCTTTGCTCTATATGTCTACGAAAACCTCTTTTCCTAATCTAGCTAGATTAGCAGCCATCCTGATTGTGTTGCCTGTCACCACTGCTACAGTTGAGAGAACTTTTAGTAGCATGAAGCTCATCAAGACTCGACTTCGTAACAGAATGGGTAAAAATACACTGGAATATGCCATGAGAATTTGCATCGAAAGTCCAGATCAATTATCAAATGAAACTCTGTTGGCACAGATTCTGCAATGCTTCTGGAGCTGGTCAATGTGAAAATCCATTGAAACTTGTATATTTTGTAGGGTCATATTTCAGGGAGAAAAATAAGTAGCATCTTATTTTTGCAATTGATATGTTGCTTCATTTATTAATTAACACTTTGTGTGTAGTGGAATAGAACCTAGACTGGAAAGGTCACTCTAGCTGCTGATATGATTAGAATTGGAAATGGAAATGAAGAAAATAAGATATGTCTAAAAGTTAGTTCTTAAAACCACACAGATATGAATATATTCATGACCAGATACCGGAAATCTGATTGTTGGTACAATTAAGCGCTAAGTGCCACAGGGGAAACACCCGTGCTCTAGGGACTGATTGGTGCTTGAGCGACATAATACTGGTCACCATATCTACCCATCCACATTCCACTGGTGATCCTAGCTTCTTTGGTCTTATCATTGCAATCAACAGAACCTCCATATAAGGCACACTGGCAGGTCATGCCATGCCAACTTGTCTGAACAACTGTTGTGGAGAAATGGCGTCACCCCAAGGAGATGTAAACAAGAAGCCGCCTAAAGTGCCACCTAAGCCGCCAAAGCTTTACAGGAGCCATACCGTGGGTGCAACTCTTTTGATGCCAGAGAAACCAACCGCTCGCTTCAGTGCAGGTCATAAGCGACATAGCAGAGATACTGGTCCCTCAGAAGCAGTAGATGCTCCAATTTCACAGGTATGGTTATTTTATTTCATAGCTGGAGAGTAATAGTAGTGCTTGAGTTTGAATATAAAGTTCTTGCAATGGGGAAAGTATGGCCTAAAGAGGCCAAGATTTTAATACTGTGTATAATAGATCCTACAATAATTGATTCCCAGCATCATTCACTTACTCTTCCTGTCAGATACTATACAACCATGGCTAGCAGCCTATAGGAGGTGAGGGTCATATTTAATAGCAGTGACATGGCTCTTGCAACATTATGACAATAATTACATTTTGGTTGGGCCATGGCCAACAGTAGAATCGAGACTACTGCTAATCAACTTACCATTTTCAAACAGAACTCGGGAGCATGTTTTATACAAATAAATACACTCCTCAAGTCTCAGACAAGCTGATTCTATGTCCTCTACTACATTAGTTGTTAGTCTTCAAAATGTTCATTTTAAGTTTACTCAATTCTGTTTGTTTTGTTGGTGGTTTATTAGTCTAGTTGGTGGTCTTATTCAATCTGCTCAGTTGCTCGATTCAGTAGCTAATCTGATCTCTTTATCTGTGAATGACAAATTCAAATAGCTACTCATTTTACTTCAAAATATACTTGCTTGTGAAGGTATTAAAAGTGAGCATTAGACGAGGTCAGTTTACTAATTCAATGCTTATAGAAACTATGCTTATTTATAATTGTGGTGAAAGATCACAATGGTATTCCCACTTGCCTATTCAGGCTACCTGCTCAACAATAAACCTACACATTCAACAACTGTCATCTTGTTTAGGTACACAAATTCATTTAATAGACATGGAATGCACTTGTGGTGATGAATATTGTTAAATAGTAACAATGAATTTCACATATAGCATGGGATATCAGTTATTCAAAACAGTGCAGTAAAGGGTATAACTGCCACCAAATGTTTTGTATATTTTTGGGGGGTCATTCAATAAAAATAAACCAGAAAAAAAAGCTATTTTTAAGTCTTTGATCAAGTAGTTCTTGCTTTATGGACAGCCAAATTGTATCCCAGCCCAAGAAGTTATTGATGACTCACAAATTGAGTACAGCTCCTACACCTGTGGCTTTGTAGTAAGGTTGTATTGAGTAGTGTGGTTGTTGTAGTTACCAGACTTAAGGGTGCTGGGACACCGCCCACGCAAATATTCATGTCATGCTTATGGCTGATTTGACTTTCAGTCTGACTAAACCTCGGTTTATTGCAGCTACCAAATAGGGGATTTGCATGATGACATCACATAACATCCTGCCACACCCACCGATGGTATCACTGCACACCGTGTCCCATAAAAAATGTATTAGTTTTGCTGACCGCTTGGTCTATTTTTTGCTGTAGCACCAGCGCCAGGCAGCACAGAGCTTCCAAATTACAGGAATAGCTTTATTATGAAATTTACTAACTGCTGATAGCAAAAGTTTAGGATTTTCAGCCCTGGTTATTGGAATTCCTGGGAGTGAAATTTGGTGATGGTTATCTAACCACCCTACTTCTTCTTGGAACTCATCTTGAAAACTGAGACAGCTGGTTTTTCTCAGAATTCTGCTTTACGGGCGTGAAGTCCTGAATGCCGGGGCTAGACACTGCCCAAATCCTGCCAGATGGAAGCCGTGCCACCAATGGGGCAGGGCTACATAACCTACTACCATGCCTCCCGCAAACCTGTAAAGGTAGAAAGGTTTGACAAAGATATATGAGTAATCTAGCTAATTATAAAACTAGCTCAACTACGACTCAGCAGATAGCGGCAGGTCCAACTCAGTGTACCAAGGTTACCGGCGGTGAATGTCAAGATGAGCAGGTAAGGGATGAGGGACCCTCAAGTGCTGGGCGGGGCCCGTATAAAAGATGCCATGTGAGCAGAGCATGAGGCATTAGTTGAAAATCTGAACAACCTGTAAAGATGGATGGAGCTAACAACTTGAAGGCCAGAACCAGTGGAAGAGGCTCGGCGAAAACAGTCTTGCCCACGTCTGCCCTACAAACTAACGAAAGGGATGGAGAAGTAAAATTGGGTTCATTCTGGAGGTGGCTGGTGCCACTTCTGTGACAGGCAGCAGTCGATGGGGGAGGAACGGCGGCTCGAAAAGCAAAACGCTGTGTTACAAGCATCAAGCCAACGGCTGAACGCCGGGGCAGCACTCTGCCCAAAATCTGCCAGATGAAAGCCGTGCTGCCAAAGGGGCTAGGGGGTTTGGGCTCCCGCTACCACGTAAAGGAGAAATGTTTGACAAAGATCTATGAGTAATCTAACTATAAAACTAGCTCAACTACGAAGCAGCATCTAACCCGCCTTTTCCCTTCAAGCACCCGCTTTTTCCCCGAGAGCGTTTATTAGAATATTCCCGGCCTCCTTTGTCGAAGAGTTCTGTGGTGCTTTCAAGTGCTGGTCTCGTCCTGGATCTTTCAGAGAACCAGTAAATTAAAATGTGTGTTGATTATTGCAAACAATAGAGTGTTTTGGTTAATGAAAGTGATGCATTTGAATAGAGTTAGCCATTTAAGGTGAGTTTAAGCATGAAAGAGGTAATTTTTTCTTTAGGATTAATGAATTTAACAAGTATTTCGTTCCTTTTTCCAACTATATCTGAGAGTTATGTCAAAATTATCTACTGCACTCATTTTTTTATTTTTTTCATATAATTTTAGGCTACACGAAAAAGCGTTGTGGTGAACAACTAGAGATGCTCTTGGAGATTAACAAGTAAGACTATACAAGGTAAGAGAAAATTATTACAATTGTTAATTCAGCCGTTGTTTATAAATCATATGTTTACTCTCAGTTCGCTCTTTTTTTCCTCTTTCACCAAATATTTTCCCCAAATTAAATATGCTGAACCGGCCTGCAAAATTATGTCTATACGCATCTAGTGCTATTTAAAGCCATACCTGTCTAGTACTCTTACACAATGTAGGGTCTAAACTGAGTAAGGCCTCCCCCATCAATGAAGTAAGCGGCCCCAACTATAACTTACTGCCGTTCAGCTGATCGCCACCATTTTACAAGCATAAGTAACAGTTTTACATAACCCGTAACGCGGACTTCCGGTTAGATTACGGAATCAAGTTGGTCAGATTGCCGCTCGTATATTTAGTGAACCAAGCAGCGCCTGCCTATACACTTGGTATCAAAATACTCCATAAGAAGTGCTCTACACAGTGTTATGAATAACTCATTTTTCAATTTTTAACGCAATTGGTCCCTTTTCCCAAGTACTGTCACACATATATATATATATATATAATACTAGTGATGTGTTTGAGCACAAATGGCGAGCTGAGCCTGCCTAGTTAGGTAACATAAAACTACAGTATTGTTACTATGTTTTAGCTTAGTTCATGCAAACATTATAATAGCAGTTATTGCTTTTTATTTCAGCAAAAAAAAACAAAAAAAAACAACTGAATAAGGCATATTTTCTCATATCACTTAACATTGTTCTGTTCACAGAATTATGTTTTGTATGACAAGAATACACAATAAAAAAATATAATCTTCCGAGTAGATTAATGTAATGTGGCAACATGTTAAGTTAATCAATTATTGTTGAAAACTATAATCCGCAAGAGGAGACAATAATTACATGCTTAACCCTTTCACCGCTTATCTCAGGAAATTTGACTTGACAAACAAACATCACAACATTTGTATATATCTTTCTATTCTTTTCATGAACTCCTTAGCAACTGTATATTAACAGAAAGCTACTGACTTAATGAATATGTTTATGTCAATTTGTTGCCTAGCAACTAAATACCTCGGTTTCACACAGTTATATTTGAATTTCTAAACCAATATTCGTGATGAAAAGCATCAGTACTTTTTCTCATTTGTAAATACAAGCATTCTAAGGTTGTTCAAAGGCAGTACAGTCTTAGGAATGAGCGAATTTTATTTTTGTGAATAGTCATGCACATACTGCTAGACATACTGTTATAAAGACTGAGAAGATTGAATAAACACTAATAAGAGAGTATAGTAAAAGAATCTCTGAATAATAATTGGTATACTATTATTTTAGAGCTTCTTTACTATGTTCATTCTGTTAGGGTTTCTTCAATTTTCTCAGTTTATATAACAGTATATTTGGCAGTATGTTTGATGTTCTTTTCTGTCTAGTTGTCAGTTATATGGTTGCTGTCTTCTCTGCTTTGTATTAAAACTATTCCTATCCAAGGAATTTTGCTTTAATATAGAAAGAGAGACTGCAGCACAACAGTACAGGCCAATTATACTTCATTTTCAAACTATTGTGCTGTGCTCCAATGCTTGTCAAGATTACCTATTATGCTTTGAAATTTATGCTCTAATTATGCCCATTGAATAATGATGGCAAAATTATTATTTAGAGTAATAATTATGAATTTAAGACAGTGAACTTAAATGTTCAAAGAATATGCACTAGAGAAAAAAAAGTCAGTTTATAGCATGAATTAGCACTTGTTACGCTGTAGCATAATGGATGATTCTACGTAAATTTTCAGCTTTGTTGATTCACAGACTCAGCCATTACATAGTCCTACACACATTATGTACTGATACTACCTACCACTGAGTCTAAATGGACCACATGTTTTCAGCATGAGTTAGTTGCAGCTGTGTCGAGTCAGCATAAAAGGTCATCTATGCAGCTGTTAATATTGTGAATAGAATTCTTTGCACTTAAAATATTAAAAAAAGTTCTTTAAAAACCACCTATTATGCTGGCATTATGCTCGATGCTTTGGCTCACCTATTATGCCCTAAATTATGCTATAGTAATTGTCCCAGGTCTATAAAACAGTTCTTGTGCACCAAAGCAAGTTTTCCTGGGTTGAACTATATTTTGTAAAAAAAAGCCTGTGAAAGAGGAACAATACTATTACTTCATATTTTGTTGCTAATCACATTTCTATTTGATAAGATTCTGTATTTTAAAATACACGAAAGGCTGTTGAAGAAGAGGTGCTTATAACTCCCCTATAGAAATTTCTGGTTCAAAGAGCTGGCACTGCACAACCACAGTGCAGCTGTGCCAGCCTGGAAGGGTGTAATGTAATAGTAATTAGGGAAGATAGATTATTCCACTACAAAATGCATGTGGTATTGTAATGGTATAAATGTAACTTTAATAATTACTGAGTAATTGATGAGTGAGTGAAGTGATGAGACACTATCAGGGGTAGCATGATCAAAAATCATGATTTTGTGTTTGTTTCTATATATTTATATATGTTTGGACATGCACATGTCATTTTTGTTTCATTTGGTGGTTGTCCCTGTCCCCTGCTCTACGACATAGAATCTTTTGAATCAATCCTTACCCAGATCATCAAACTAAAGTTAATGGTCAACAGCTAAACATCTACTTGTAATTTTATGAATAAATAGACTTGAGCTAAAACAATAAAGCAAACTAAGTGAATATTAGCATACAGATCTAGTAATTAAGTATTATCAGACTTGATTAAATTACCTGTACCCAGTGGTTCACTTGCCATTTGTGCTAAAGCACATAATAGTGTACTATAATATAATATTCATAGTGATTATTATTTTTTGCCAATTACTTTTCTTGTCTATAATTATTATAATTTAATGCTTATTAATGACCTAGAAAAAGGAGGACACCAATGGACATGGAATCTATTTCGAATTTGTACAGACCCAGATATCTGATCTAAATAAAAAAGTGACTTCTTTGAATCATTTGATAGCAACAAAAGAGTCCGAAAATGGGACCTTAATGCAGAAAATAGGCCAACTAGCAGATACTGTCATGGAAATGCATAGACTTCAATTTGATTTGTGTCAGCAATTTTATATCCAGTGTGAGGTTAGTCACAATTGTAGAAGTATATTTGTTTCGCCTTCACTTAATTATTACATAGTAATGAAATAGGAAATTACAGGAGTGCTTATGATATAATTTAAACTTAAAAAATTATGGCTTACATTATGCATTACAAGGGTGGAGGAACCAAGTTTTAAAGTGTATAGGCCAATCAAGTTGGCACATGTGCCACATATACAAAATTGGGTGTGGCTAAAATAATTGATCAAAATTATTAATATTATAAGTGGCAGGAAGTACTGCCTTTTATCAAATTTATCACTCTAAATGAGTTGAGATAGACATTTTGCCTAGATGACAGTAAGAGGATAAAAGTCTTCAATTTCCAGCAAACTTCCACTTGGAATCAGATGCCTATGCAGCTGATCAGGCTCAAGTAATGGAAAACTGCTATTTCTATAAATCTTGACAAACCCATTTTCTTCAGTTAAACAACAGTGTGTGTCCCATAATGAAACAGGACATGTCCAGAACATTGTAGTTTTTGTACGGTTATGTAACTGGACATTAATCTTACTGACTGGTTATATAACTGGACATTTTATCTACCACCCAGTTATGTAACTGGCCAGTTATATTCTATCCGGTTACACAACTGGTCAGGTAACTTACTGTGACTCCCACACTCAAGTTTGATTGCTTTGAATTGGCTATATCACTTCTTAGATCTCTCCAGTACAGTTGTTTGAGTTAAACAAATTAATTTAATCTTTGTGAGATAGAAACACAGCTGTGCATGCAGTTGGAAACACTAAATCAACAAATTAGTAAACTACAATCCGTTTTTTTTTCTTTGTTTTTTTTTTGTTTTTTTAGGATTACCACCACGTAGGATGTACTTAAAAAACTAAAATACCTATAATGGAGAAAAAAAAATTTTTAAAAACCATGCTAGAATTTGTAAGCCTGCACTGTAACCAAACCAATACTAATGTTCATATAATATAGAAAACCACCAAAACAAAAAAAACTGTATTGTAAGATGCAATTACACACTTAATACTAAGTTTGCACTTTTAATTATTTTGATTAAATTAAAATTAATAGTCACTAAAACATGGTACATATTCTGTAGCTACAACTGAAACGTAAACAAGAAAGATCTACCGGAGAAAAAAACAACAACTGAAAATAAAAATCACAAGATGATGAAAGTGTTAGTGTTCTTCTTGGCCTCCTAGTAGAACACCACAATAACAACAGCATAAAATGTTCTGATTATGATTATACTTCATGTCCACTTCCCTTCATTTGGAAAATGGTGTCCAGGTAGCAACAAACTTTAGCTAAGTGCTCATTCTTGCTATAGAATAACCTAAGTCTTTCATTCACCGCTTACCTGAGTACACTTTTTTGATGTGATCCGTTATTTAACTGGGTAGCAAGTTACCAACCAGTTATATAACAATCTAATGGTCACACATCTGTATAGAACATATATATATTATATATATATATTATATATATTATAATATTATATAATGCCAAAATCTCTATTGAGACTGTTAATAAGGGTCTCCCTCCTCTTAAATTTTTTGTAATTTTGCTATAGGAAATAAATGAAGTCAAGCTACTGCCAAGCACAGAAAAAAAATTGGCTCTTGATGTTGCACTAAAAGAACTTCCACAGAATATCGATTCTGTAATGAAAAGTTTTAAACTGATGGAAGAGAGAATTCAGTCTCGTTTGTCAGAAATAAGCTCAAATAGTGTGAAAGGAAGCAATGATGGTGATCAGGAATTCAATCATCTCTCAAAGCAGATCATAGATCATCAAAAGGCATTCGATGAAGAGCGAATATTTCTGAAGAGCAGCATTTCTGTCTTGGAGGATCATGTAAGAAAGTAAAAAAATGGTATTTCATTATATTATATGTGCATAATATTGTTTAAAATGAATATTATATATAGAATGAAGGAGTATATCATCTATTGCTTTTATTAAATTATGATCTTCAACTGATGCAAAACATAGACATTTCAATAAAAAATAGTTCTAGTAGTATCAACTTAGAGCAATACTTTCTAAAACAAGATGTCCAACGTGTAAGCAATAGATGAAATCAAAGTTCAATTAATATTAGAAGTCTAAATTTCAAATGAGCACTGGAGCTATACTCATTTACAAAAGATGTAGTCTTATTTTACAATGAATAGCTATCTTGCAGAGCTTAAAGTACAATTTTTATCAATCTGTTATAGTAGTTATATACAGTAATTATGTTTTTACAGAAAGCTTCCCTTGAAACAGCTGTGAAGAGAGAAAAGCATCAGTTAGTTCACTAGACAGATGAAGTGCATCGACTAAATTCTCTGAGAAAGAAAAAACAAATTGCCTCTTTAAAAAGTAAATTATCGTCTACATTGGATATGCATAGAGTAATGATCGAGCATGTGGAAGAAAGAACAAGCGAACTGGAGAGAGAAAGAAAGCATCGAATTCGGCAAGCACAAGATTATGTAAGTTTCGTAATTATTTGATCAATTAAATATTATTATTGCCTATTTCACTTTTATATAATGTATTAATTCCACTATGTCTTATTTGTGACCGGTTTTGGGAAAATCGGCATAAACGCGGCAAACAATTTTTTTCAGTATCCCAGGGTAAAGCCTCATGGGTAAATTTTTTTCGAAAAAATTTTATGGTGGAAATGGATAGACACCAGTTAGCTCTAGCTTATGCCGCAGTTGTAAGCTCTGGCGTACTCTAGAACTCACGCTAGGAGGCTAGAAACACTAGCTGGTTGCTAAGAAATTATTGGCGGGATTTTCACTAACAGCGGGGGGGGGGGGGGGGAAATGTAGCTAACTAATTCACTTACTATTCTACATAATTCACGTACTCAATGCAATTCTCGCCATCATAGTTTCTTAAGGAGCCCTGCATTAAGCCTTTTAGACTTCTTTCAATCCGCCTGTAACTGGTTTATTCCGTAGTGTCCCGGAGACACGCGTTAGTATACGGACACAAGGTACGCCCCCTGACCTTAGCAATACCTTTACAAGGCGTTTTTTTTTTCGAAATCAGCAATAATAAGTTTAGCAAAAATACTGAAGTGTTGTAGTGCATAGAGAAAAGACGGCTTGTGCTACAGCTTCCAAATTAGGAGGACGGCATCCCAAGCCTACTTGTAGAATAAATTAGAAAACTTTAGATGCCGCGTTTAGGCCGATTTCCCCAAAACTGGTCACATTTAGTGATACTTGGAAAAACTAAATGCATAAATTATATCTCTAGTTCAATTCATGGGTGTCCATTATTACGGTCCAAACAGCGACTGCTTGGCTCTAATTATGGAGTATTTACCCATCGATCTGGATGAATTAATTTCTATGTCTAATAAAACAAATGCTACGATTCCACTTGGAATTAAACTTTCCATTCTCAGAGACATTGCTTACGGATTGTGCGAGCTGCATTCTAATATCATCGTGCATCGTGATCTCTCAGCTTCCAATGTTCTGCTCACTCCAAGTCTACAAGCTAAAATTGCAGATTTTGGGATGTCAAAGCTGTTAACTGCAGAAGCACGTATAAAATTAACCTGTCACCCTGGTACTAATTATGTTATGCCACCTGAGGCATTTGAGGAAAAGCCTAATTATTCCATCGAAATGGATATATTTTCATTTGGAGCTCTGTGCTTGTATGCTATTGTACAAAAATGCCCAATTCCAATGGATTCCACTTTGGATCCAGAATGTGTACAGAGCCATAAGATTGCCATCGGCAGAAGAAAAACGTATTTGAACAAAGCCAAAGAAATTTGTAAACCAATGGAGAAATTGGCTACAGAGTGTCTTTATGATTTACCAGGTAGAAGACCAACTGCACAGGCATTAGTGGTGGAGACCTCAAAACTTATCCAAGAGGCTAAGCAAGAAATTTGGAAAGATATGATCACTATATTGCAGATCACAAGTTTGGGCAGCATATTAATGGTACGCATGTAAGGGAGTTAAGACTAAGAGCTACATAAGTTGAAGAAACACTTTCAATACCAAGAGATTAATGATGGTGGATGCTTAATGTAAAGTATATTAAGAAGAATTTTCGCAAGAAGCGAAAACACCAGGTTAATTTTTCAATGTTCTATAAGAAGATGAAACTGCTATAGTATTAGCTATAATGAAATAATTTTTTTTCCATTCTTCGTAATAATAGTTATTAGGGTTATTAGTGTCAAGGCAGAAAGGTATTATTGTAAAGCCATCATATGTTAAACATTATTTGCTCCAATTTGCCATAGCCGAAGCTACTTTCTGTACCAAAACATATAAACATTTCTATAAGGAGAATGTTATAACTAAATTTAAAGCTAGTTTTTTTTTTCAATATCCATATATATAATACAGATATAATAACTTTTTTCCCCTTGTGATGTGTTATTTAGATGTCTCCAGAAGTACGCTACAAAGAGACTGCGGTTTAAACAACATTTAGGCTCAAGCATTTCTTAACGTTAGCATAACCAGATTATAGCTTATTATATTGAAAGTGAATACTTATTTCATCATTTTATTATTGTTTTATTTTTTGTTATTTCAAATAATCTATTTCTTCATTATCACTGCTGATAATCATTATTAGCTATTTAGTTAGTACCCTAAACTAATGCACTTATTCTTCTCCAAATTACAAAACATAAATAAATTAATTTAATAAATCAATTAATTAAATTATTTAAATAATTAAATAAATTTAAAAAAACTAAAAATATTCTTTAACCTTGTTTGTGCCCTCAAATAATAGTAGTAATAATTATACTAATGATGGTGATGAAAATTAAAAAAAATTCTGATAGTTCATGCCAACACAATAGCTACTGACTTACTAACTACTTACTTGTTATAGGATTCATAATACTGATTAATTAAAAGCAGCCCAATTCTCGCACACTAATCACCACTTCTACTATAGCAGAGATTTACTTACACATCGCCTGTAAGACGCACGAGCAGGAATAGTGGTTGGCGGTGGGGGAGAAGGGAGAAGGCGCACCTCCCTCCACCTCTACACGAAGGTGACCACGCCTATTCGAGTGGGCGGAAAGTACCACCTACCATTCAAGTCAAGAAGCTATACCTCTATTTAGGTTTTAGTTCAAGTCAAGAAGCTATACCTCTATTTAGGTTTTAGTCGGTGTTGGTGTATCGGCAGGACTCGCCGTGGTGGATGTATTCGGTTGGTGAATCAGCCTCTGCAGGGACACTTTAGGTACTTCCATACCATTCGAGGCCTAAGTGCTAGAGCGCAGCTGAGTGTAAATGTTACTACTTGGAAGTCAGTGTACATATAACAGTAAGGTTAATAATGTTGTATTTAGTTATTTGTAGATAATGACCATCGTCATAAACCTCAAGGAAGTCCACAATATTCAGTTGTAGAATGACGTGCTGAAATGGCAGTCTTTTGTTTTTGTTTTTGTTTTTCATAGTAATGCCCTCCCATGACCTATGAAGGTTTTAGGATAGTCTAATTAAAGCCTTTACACTACTGCTCAACAGACAAAAGCTATATATCCTATTTATTTTTTGTAGGCCTGAATCTCTTAAGCCAGTCTCACAATATATGCACTGTGTATATAGCTAGATACAACATAATAACTAAGTAAATACAGGACCCTTTTTCAGCAGGGTGATATGGTAAAGGTCTTGGCTATGTGAGATTGGCTTTTTTGCTGGAGTATATTTTATTCCTCTCACACTTTTGTCTTTAGTCGTAACATTATATAGCTATGAAATTCAATCACGTCACCATACAGCACTCGCACCCACAGTTAATAAATAATTAGCAACTCTGTGACTTTTTGTTTAATGATGCTGGTGAATTAAGTATCAATATGAAGTACAAATAAAGTGTTCATAAATGTTCTTCCTATTCATTTTCAGTTTATATATTTTTTTCAATTCATAGCTGACTTTCCTACTGTAGTTAAACAACAATGGAGGAAACTATAGAGTATCAAACTATGCGCAACAAGAGGCCTGAATTAAGTATTGGGCTTCAGAGAGACATGGTGTCTTTGGCAACTTCTCTAAATAACCAGGGACTCATTGATGATCAATGCTATGACAAAGTCACCCAGTCTGGTTCTTCACGTACTGATACGCAGAAGGCTGATGAGATGGTTCACATGCTCGTCAACAGTGTGAAGTTTTCGAAAGACAACTTTCATCGTATTTTTAAAATTTTCTCTGCGAATCGGTTTCAAAAAAGCTTGGTGGAAATCTTAAGTAAGGAGTACATGCGATTAGGTAAGTAAAATGAATTATTTAGAATTATTATGCAATCTCTAAAGATTTATTAAAATATAATTATATGTTAGTATATGGCAACATTGTATAAGTGTATATAATTTATATGTATAATTATATATATATAAACCTTGACATATTGAGAGGTATGTTATCATTACATTTGCCAACTGTGTATTCTTCTCACTATTTTTTTTTATTAGTAATTGTATATATTATTGATTTTTGTTTGCTTCTTTTTTCTGATTTTTTGGTGTGTTATATGAAGGAGGTACAGTTATACCACAGGCTGTCAATGTGCAAATCGGGAGCATAGCCATGAGCACAGGTTAGATGATGGGAGTAGTAACCTGCACCACCTATTCATTAATATATATGTATACAGTTTATGCCATAGACAGAACTGATACCAATTATTTTTAGTTACTATCATACCAAATAACCCATAAGGATTTTTGTTGGTGTTTTTGCTTTATGTGTACATAAGCATAACAGGCAAGTTATAATAACTAGTACATTTGGTAGCCATCATTAGTGTGGTTTTGGTTTATATTATTGGTGTTATCTTTTGAGTAAGTAGATATAATGGGGTATGTTAGCGTGGTTAAGGGCCATATATGCTCAAAGAAATGGTCCATAGCACACTCACAGACTAATGAAAGTATTTTATGTCTAACCTTTGTACAAATTGACACCTTACCACACACAACATTGCATAGAGGTAACATTTTTTGTCTGAATAAAAAATTGTGAGAAAAATTTAATAAGGATGAATATTTTATGTAAAAAATCTATATTTGCTTATACCATTGTTGTTGAGTAATAATAATTATTATGATTACTTTATGTAATAAAGTAAACAGTTTGGACCTACCCTTATGATACATCCAGTGATAGGATACTGTATGTGTCCATTGACGAATTGATATGGGTTATTCTAATCAACTCCATACACTGTCTCTAATTATGCATGCTTTTGCTTTCACTGCAACTCCTTCCTTAAAATATTGTGTAATTTATTTTACTTTCTTCTGCAAATTGCCAATATTATTTAGAGACCAGTGAAAGTAGCTTAAATTGGAGTGAGGGTATCAAGATGGCTGACATTATTGTCATTAAATACAAGAGTCACAGTTCAGGTCAAGAACAAGAACTCCGACTTCTAATGGACCTTGCCCCAGACTGGACAATGGTGGCAGATCTACTTGAATTTGATCCTCAACATTCGACGGCCATAGCAAACCCAGGTAGTGGACGGACACCTGAAGACTGCTTGCGTAATGTTATTCGAGAGTGGCTGAAAAACGGTGGGACCGGGCGCTACCCGACTACATGGAAAGGGATGTATGATCTACTTGTGGACTGTGAACATGGAAGCTCAGCTAAGATCCTCAAAGAAGTTATCGAATCTGGCAGTATTAGAAGTAAGTTGTACAGCTTCAATAGCCAACATAGCTAATCTCAGATTATTTAACCCTTTCGTTCCGGATCCCGCTTAAAAGCGGGTGAAGACCGGTTGGCTTCTCCGAATTTTTAAAAATAGTTACTTTATAGCTAGAACCTTCAGATTGCATACACAGGTGCCCAATGCATTGGAGAAGCATCTAAAATAGCTTTCAGCCAGTGCTTCGACAGTACCTCACAGCAGTTGCGTTTATTTCTTCCTCGGCAAAAAAAACAAACATCGGTTCTCCGTCGAATTTTAAAAAAAGTTACCTTCTTCACAGCAGCTTCATTTATGGATCCAGTCATCTCCAGAGCTTTGTAGAAGCAGCGAAAAATTGCTTGAGCTCAGTAGCCTTCCATAACACATTGAAACAACCGCTTCTTTGCCGACCAAGACTTTGCCGTTTGACTTACTGTCTTCTCCATTTTTTATAAAATCGCCAGTTCAACTGGGGACCTCCCTATTACGTACAGTCTTAGGTAATGCTTATTACATCATAGGAAAAAAGTGAGCGTGTTGTGTGACCCCGGTAACTATGCAAAAAAAATTTTTTTTCAAAAGTCATTTTTTGGAAGATGGCGTCTACAAGTTACAATGCGGTGCAAGTTTTAGACTTGCTTGATGCTGACTAGCGACTCAGGATCAAGCAGAGAGAAGGGAGACGACATCTAGGGCTATAGGAGGCCCTGTATCAGGGTTGGTGGACCAGACCCCGTCAACTCTGATACTTAAAATGGGAGTCAAGAAGATGATCGAGGTAAGCTTGTCTTTCTCTTGAAAAATAGCAAGCTTCTGTTGTGGAAAGGACTTATTTATAGCTATATTGAGATAGAGTAAGCTGTTTAGCTATAATATATATATATTTCATTGAGTTTTGAGATTTGAAAGTGGCTTGTGGTTTTTTGAACAATTTCAAATTTTCAAAAAAATTTAAAAATTTTTTTACCACATAGACTACTAGGACCAGATGTGAATGCAGTCACCGACCCCGATTACGCAGATGAGGCGACAGGAGCAGAGTCTTCCAGTCATGAAGGAGAGGATACCGGACCTGAGTCTTCCAATGATGAAACACGAATAGGCAGCAGGTTCCAGTGATGAAGAAGAGGAAGTGGCTCCTCCTGCTCCGAGTTCTGGACGTCCTCGCGGTCGGAGAAGGCGGGAACCGAAGAAGAAGAGTCGGGTGGATGAGGTAGGGGGAGAGTGGAAGAAAGATGACAACACACCCATTGATATTCCATAATCTTTTGTGTGAAGGACCACAGACTTTGATCTTTGATATTTGTGGCTGCTCCTCCCCCCCCTGAACATCCCAAAAGTTGTAATATGTATTGTTATTGTCGTTGTCGTTGTCTGTGTTTTTGTGGTGTTGTAGTGGAGCTTCACACTCGATGTATATGTGTGTGCGTGGAGTTGAAATGTTATTCTGGCGCTTCCAGATCTAACCGGGGAGGGAACGAACTCGGGGGGGGGGGGAGGTCTTTTCCAATCGGGGCTACTATGCCCATGTAAGTTGAATTTCATGTATGTGTGTGTGTGTACACCAGTCAATTTATATTATACATTTATTTTTATGATCTGTATTCACCTGTATCTTCTTTTTTCTAGTGTGTGTGTGTGTGTATGTGTGTGTGTGCATTTGTGGAATGAGAGAGAGCAACCGTGGACAAACAGTATGTGGCGCTTCCGTATACAACCTGGGAGGGAACTCTGGATCTTTTTGGATCGGGGCTACTATGCCCATGTAAGTTGAATTTCATGTGTGTGTGTGTGTACACCAGTCAATTTATGTATAATAAATTATACATTTATTTTTATGATCTGTATTCACCTGTAGCTTCTTTTTTCTTGTGTGTGTGTGTGTGTGTGTATGTGTGTGCGTGCATTTGTGGAAAGAGAGAGAGCAACCATGGACAAACAGTATGTGGCGCTTCCGGATCCAACCTGGGAGAGAACTCGGGAGTCTTTTTCGGTCTGTGACATCATCCATGCCAAGTAAGTTGAATTTCATTTCAACTTACTGATATTTGGATGTCCAGCTGGGGCTGAAGGGGGAGGGGGGGGTTATGGTACAAGAATGTCAGTGAAAAGTAATGACGGGGAGGGGGGGGGCAAATCAGCGAGGCCAGCTGTTATGTTACAAATATCATTGTTGTCTGTGTTTTTTTGGTATTGTATGGAGGTTCCGGATACTAACCTGGGAGGGATCGTTCAGTCTGTGACACCATCCATGCCGGGTAAGTTGAATTCCACGTGTGTGCTTTTCATTTTCAAATTACACTTTCTCAATACAACGATTGTTTCTGTCATGTACAGTGTGGAGTATACATACCAGGGGTTCATACAGTTTCCCCCTAGAATTTTGGGAGTTGAATAGAAATGAACATTTTGGAAGCATTTATTTTTAGTCTGATATTGTATCCCATTATGTTTCTATCATAACTGAGTCATTTAGTGCATAGGACCGAACACTGATCATCAGTGTGAAGTGTAGACTCTTATGCAAAGATGTGCATCAAAGTAGTGTAGGTTCCAAAAAATGGGTGTGGCGAAGTACACTCGGAGCCCCACCCCCCCCAAACAAAAATCCTGTATGAAACCGCATACAATACATCATAAAGTTGCAATTATATAGAATCATGAATAATTTGTTGTTTGTATTACAAATATCTTCGTTGTTTGTGTTTTTGTGTATATGAAATTGTTTTGTAGTGGAGCTCGACGTCCGATGGCATACGTTCCTTGTGGACACTCATAGATGTCTCCTATATGATCACAATCAGCACCACACACAACAAACAACATATTTTATTGTTGAACTAATATAATATTTGGTATAAAATGCATCAAACAATATTATTTCTATTTTATTTTATTTTTTTATTGATGGGAAAAGTGGATTTTTTGGGAAGAAAAAATTTTTTTCTTGAAGTATTAGTAGATGGCCTAAATATTATTCAATTTTCTCAATCAAAAAATGAGGGGAATCCCAAACTCATGGTCTGTTTAGTGATATATGGTTGCTATGGGGTTTTCCCAGCCAGCATCGAGTTAAAAAAATAAAACGGTAATACTCTATTCCGCGGTCGACGATTAGATTTTTCCACGCGCATCCAAACAATTCAGGAACGAGAGGGTTAAGAAGTCCTTTTGTTTCATGAGCATTATTAAATATTCTAAATAGTAGCTAAAACAAAAATAACTGAGCTAGCCAAGCAATGCTCATATTAATATACCTAATACTGAGGGTGATTTTTGTTTTAGTTGTTTCATTTTCAATTACTAGATTGTTTTATAATTGCAAGTAATAAAAGTTACTCCACTCTCCAATTAATATTTAATGCGTAAGGGTCTACTGATCTCATATGTGACCGGTTTTGGAAAAATCCTCCTAAACGCGGCAAACAATTTTTTTCAGTATCTCCGGGTAAAGCGAGCCTTATGGGTCGATTTTTTCCAAAAAAATATTTTATGGCAGAAATGGATAGACACCAGTTAGCTCTAGCTTATGATGCAGTTGTAAGCTCTGGCGAGCTCTAGAACTCACGCTATGAGGCTAGAAACACTAGCCGGTTGGACACGTGTACTAAGACTTGCTAAGAAATTATTGGCGGGCTTTTTAGTAACAGCGGGGGGGGGGGGGGGGGGGAAATGTTGCTAACTAATTCACTTACTATTCTGCATAATCCAAGTACTCACGCAATTCTCGCCATCATAGGTTCTCGAGGAGCCTTGCATTAGGCCTTTTCGACTTCTTTCAATCCGCCTGTAACCGGTTTAGTCCGTAGTGTCCCGGTGACACGTGGTAATAGTATACGGATGCAAGGCACGCCCCCTGACCTTAGCAACGCCTTTACCCGGCATTTTTTCGAAATCAGAAATAATAAGTTAAGCAAAAATACTGAAGTATTGTGGTGCGTAGGGCGAAGACGGCTTGTGCTACAGCTTCCAAATTAGGAGGACGGCATCCCAAGGCCCGGTGCAACCTACTAGTAGAATAAATTAGAAAACTTTAGATGCCGCGTTTAGGCAGATTTTCCCAAAACTGGTCACATATAAACTTTGTTTCCATAACAAATTATTTGAATAGGTTTGTCTGAAGACGTTGTGTTAGAGTCCAGACAACCAAATTTGGCTCACCCAAAGCCTTCCGCATCTTCATCATCTGCTTCAGGTAGACCTTGCCAAGCTTAAATTTTTCCCCGTTGTTATTATTTGTACTTATCTAATTATCACGTTTTGTTAATTCTTGTTGTTTATCGTGTAACAATAATGCAAGTAGTGTGTGCTTTAATAACAACAAAATATCGAATTTTTAAAAAGTCAATCAACAGCTGTTTAGGTATATATCAATATGGGTTTATATTTTTAAACAAAAAAATGTTTTTCTTTAATTAAGAGAGTAATAAAACAGTTGATTAACAAATGTTACTATCTTACAGCATGAAGAAAATGCTTTACAATTTTTAATCACCTAACTTGACATTGAATAATGCACAACATTGTGTACTATTGTTTGCAGCACCAGCACAAGATTCTATGGAACAGTTATCGGCACCAACTGCAGCTACAATTTCACGTAAATGGTCATTAAAATTCATAATTATGAATGGCTTGTGATATTAAAATAAATATAACATTAATTAGATGAAATAGTAAAAGTTTTAATTGTCATGGTTGTTTTGGTCTTATACTTGATATTTCATGCTTTATATTTTTGTATCCAAAGTTAACGGCATAAGCCTTAACTTTATGGAAATAGTTTGCAAGACCATAAAAATACACCCATGAATCACGCCCCAACCTCAAGCCACACCTATTCCCATTGTCATGTTTGTTCAACTTACTCTAGTGGTATTTTACAGTTAGATAGTATAGAAAAATACGGAAAAATGATGCATTTTGTCTGGATAACGCATGCTCATATTGTCCGAGACCATCATGAATGCTTTCAGAGACCCAATACCATGGTTCTAAATTCAGGGAGCCATCTTTGAAATTACAGGATTGTTGGGTTTGTCAGTCCATGAATGTCTGCTGGCTACCCAGCATAGAAAAACTTAAAATCCATACCAATTTCTTCTGTACTTCAGAAACCAAGGTATAAATCCCTCTATGACTAGACTTTTCAATGCACATATCCTTCTAATTACCATCATACAATCATTTTCCTAATATTGGCAAAGCATTGTAGATGGTATCAAAAATCTCCCAATCAAAAAGAGCTCATTTTACTTCTTTAGCATGCGATCATTGATTCCAATCTAGCACAGTTTCAGAGATTCCTAATTAATTCTGACTAGTCGAGAATTTAAATAAAGTATCATTGATTGGGCATTGGGCAAATACTCTAAACATTTTCACGTATTGCTCTTCATCTCTACATCTAAGATTATATATACTCAGTACAGCTAGAAACACATACTGCAATTAGTCTTGTTAAGAGCAGGACGAGACTTTTCTCATGTCAGCATTGGGGTTGTTTCACATTATTGCTTTTAGTGTTTCTAGTCACAAGAGAATGGGTATCAACACATGCATATTACACATAGCTAAGAACTTGGGAGGGGGTGGGCTGGGTGCACACACCCCCAATATTTGGAACCTCTAATCCAAATTTATCATGTGCATTACTTACATCGCAACTAGACAAAAAAAAAACATCAGACATTGTGAAAATATAAGTTCGTGATCTAGCACAAATGTGACCGTCTACAGGAAAACCGGGCACAACACGGCGTGCGTAAATATCGAGAAAAGATCGATCGATTTCTTTAAAATGTATTGTTTCAAGCCGACGGAAGGGAACGATTAGGTCTATTATAGTGGGAACGACTTAAGCTGCGACGATAAAACTTGGAGAGCTCAATAATATGGACGCCGACAACTCTGTAAGTGCAAAAAAAAATTTTTCGAAGGGTGCCCCGTTGTGCCCGGTTTTCCTGTAGACGGTCACAAATATGTTTGCATGAGAGTTCACTTCCTCAAGTAGATTGTGATCTTTTGACACATCGCTGAAACCAAATTTTACCGGTTTCATACTATTACTGCTTTTCATTTTTCTTTTAAATGATGTTACCGCCAAATCTCTTTTTTTTATGTATACATAACTCTGCACTTTCTATAGTAGTAAATCTTATACTCTCGTTCTGTTAACCTTTCGCAGCATCAATATTAATAATGAGACAATGATGTCGTATTTTGGCAGCATCAAGCTAAATTTGCAATGATTCTTAATTTACTCACCATACTAAATGACTGGCAATTTCAACAGCCTTTTTTTTAATATTACACATACCAGCTTGTGGGATTTTCCATTTTAACCTATAATAGTAGTGATATAAAATACGACAACAAATTTTTTTTTCAAAAGTGCAGAGCACACGCTCAACTGAGGCCACCCTAATTGCTAACCTTAACCAGTGTTATTCAGAACTCATTGAACTGACTTGTCACTGTTAGTTTTAAACTCATATACACTAGGCATTTGAGTGACCTTCTAGTGAGTAAAACTAAAAAAGATGTACAGACACATTGTATGGGAATAGCTCAGGATGAGGTGTGTGAAGGTGTGGTGAGGTGATTAGTATTGATTGGTCCTGAATAAGCATGAACAATACATCAATATAGCTACCATAATTAGACATTAAAAGGCTGATATAGCTACCATAATTAGAGGTTAAAAGGCAAATATAGCTACCATAATTAGAGATTAAAAGGTCGGGCCTCTGGTCCACCTCTTATTCTAGCCATAGCGCAATACTATTGTTATAACAACAAAATAGTGATACAGTTAGCTAGTATAATATTAAATTTCTCACTGAACAAATTGTCACATTGATTTGTATAGTCCAATTTCTGAATCACTTTTTGAGATACTTGCTCATTATTTTGTAATAGTTGTTGATCCAAGAAGTTAATTTCAGCTGACCAGGAAGGGGATGAGAATACAATCCACATTTTTGAGGAGGCTACATTTTTATCACCCATTTGCTGATAGTATGCATATGACATAGTCTGCAGACCTTTTACCATTATGTTGGTACACTGCAAATTAAAGTGACAATACCTATTTTTATTACACTTGTGTGTCAAGCTAGATTCTTTACCAACAATTAGCATATGGTTTATAAAGTGTCTGGACCATCCACTGCTACTGTTTTCTGCTACTTTTTACACTATTCTGGACTTTATTTCATAGTTGGTCAACTGAAGTGCCAACAACTAAAGCCTTTTGTTCAGATTTTGGAAGTTGGCCGACTTATATTTTCATTACTGTATACCTACACAAAACAACCATACACCTATACCACCAACGGTTTTCTGTGTCAGGCATATAGACTATATGTAATGGTGAGAAATTAGTCATTTTTTATTTATTATTAATTTGTTTTTAGAAAAAAGAGCAAAAAAAAATAAAGTTCAACTTGCACAATGGTTGAGGGAGCAGGGGATTGACGAAGATGATGTAAACATTTTAGAAGGTATGTTTGATTGTATTTTCGCTAAGAATACATGCATGATGTAGATTAGGAAGTACATATGTTTGTACAATTAAAGTATGCCTGTGCTTAATTAACCCTCAGCGTGCATGCGCGAGAGGGTTATTTTTTATTAGTGTTTGTTTGTTTTTTTGAATTTTTTTATTATTGTAATAGAAGATCATATCTTATTCTTATTATATTATCATGCACATAAGTTATAGTAGAGTCATTCATTCAATCTTCAACATCAGATTTTGAAGTGAACAAACTTTTATGACTTGATAGGAAAGAAAAACAAAATATAAGACAATTTATGTTTCTTTAATTTGCAATTTTGTTTTTTGGCTTAGCTTTTGATAAAAGGAGAGAAAAGGCAGACACTACATTGAGCATTGCTATATGACTATGCCCATTCATTTATTTACCTGCCATTTACAACTAGAGCACTGAAGTGCAAACCCTCAGCGCTAGTTAGCTAGTATGATAAAGAAAATAATAACAAAGGAAAAGTGTAGAAACAAAAAAAAGAAAGAGAAGTGGCATGAAGAGAAGCAGGAAAGAGAAAAAGACAATGAAGTGGGACAAAAGAAAGAGGAATGAATGAAAAAAGGTAGGAAGAAAAGAAAAAGGAAGAAGAAAGAAAGAAAAACAGTACACGAAAGAAGAAGGAAAAGGTAGGAAAGAAATAAAAACAGTAGGAAGAAAGAGGAAAATAAAGAAAAATAAGGCAAGAAGACAAAAGGAAAAAGAAAAAAAACAGGATGAAAAAAAAAGATGAAAAAAAAAAATAGCGTCGACGAGGATTCGAACCAGAGACTATTAGGTTAGGTTCTTGCTCACTCAACGACTACGCAACGCAACACCTCACGCTCAATGCATGTAATTGTTAGCTATTTAAAAGTGATTTGCAACCTGCAAGCTGGCTCACGTGACAAGCACGTTTTTTAAGGGGCGGTTCCCGCTGTAAGCCTACGATCGCACGGCTCTGGAAAGACTAGCTTTTTTCTGGAAAATGAAGTCCAAAATCAAAATTCTGGCATATTAAAGGAACTTACTTCGTGAAATACTGCTGTTTGATGCCGCTTTCAGAGCCTGGCTGGTTCCTACCTTCCAGAAGTGCCTGTTGACAGACAGAGTGACAGAATGAATGAATGAATGAATGAATGAATGACACTAGGACTACTGTAACCCTCTGGGCGCATGCGCGCTGAGGGTTAATCATGCACACTAATGTGAGCATACAATTTTTACCAATTACAGCTCAAATCATCTGTTTGTTATCATTCTAGTTCTGATTTTTCATCTGGTGTCACTTATGTTAGGAAGTCTCTGTAGCTGAAAGTGTCATTTTTCATCAACTTTATAAGTATGCCGGCTCTCCAAAAAGTATGCCCTGAGTTTTATGTAATGTGCATGTCAAAGATACCAAATGTTCCTTAAATTATTGCTTTTCTCCAAAGCAAAGGTTAATACTGAACAGAGAAGCCATGAACACTTCAGAAAGTTATGAAGACGTATGGCAAAAGCCAAGCATGTCAAAGAGAGTGTGGATCAGACCCAGGGACGTGTAATAAGTGATTCAAATTATTGCACCATTTTAACAAACTAACTAGCACTGAAAGTTTGCAGCCTCAGTGCTCTGATAATAATAATATGTGAGTGGGTCTAGGAAAAGGGACCTTATGGCGCAAATCAAAAAAATTGAGTTATTTATGCTAATAAAAAGATACAATTTATCTCAACTTAGTGCTAAAATACTGGAGGGTAAAACCTTCGACACGCAGAGAAACTGGCAGTTGAACTGGGCCCTATTCAGCAAAGCAATTGAGCTAGAAATCGAGAAAACATAAATTGAATTTCCACTTCCGGTATAATTAACGTTTCCGTATACTTAACGGCGTACTCCGCATACGCAATTAAATTGTACAGCCGCTTTTTCGGCGACTAACGAAGTTTGCGTAGAGTTCTTTTTAGCTTTCAGAGCGTCTCACGACCTGTCTTGTTGGAATCCTTGGCTGCTCTATTCGCTGTAGCAGTAAACTTTAAGCCAAAGGTAAGCTGTAGAGTGCATGCAGTAGTCTCAAAGCTATGCCGTTATTTTAGCTAGCACTAGAAACTCCGCCCATTCCCCGTTTATTGTACTTCGAGAATGAGAGAGAATAAAAAGTAGCTTGTCTTTTCACGGCACGCTTGGGGTCTTTTAAGTCGTTTTGACATGCGAAATTTGGCATAGACGTAGAGTAAGGGTCACTAAAACTAATTCTGCAAAAAACAAAAATAGGAGAAAGAAAGAATTTTTCCGATGACTTACTTCTGGAGCCTATATCTCAATTTCAATTTTTGCGCCGTAAGGTCCCTTTTCCCAGACCCGCTCACATATATATTATTATTATTTTATTCTTAGGTCAAGGAGTGAATGAGATGTTTTTCCTGAGGCTAAAGCCAGGTGACAAATATCTGGACAAAGTTTCCCAAATAACTATAGATTTGTTGATGGATCTTCAAAATTTGCTAAATAACTAATCAAGTTAATGTAATTCTTTCTCACATTATATAAACATCATTCTATATGGAACTGTAATTTTAATTACATGTATTATTTTAATAACGTTTTTCATGAAATAAATATAAATCATTGTAATGAGAATAAAATAAAAATGATAATAAAAAATGATAATAAAATAAAATGAAAGAATGCAATTAAATAATTAAATAATAAAAGAAAGGCAATTGTGGAGGAAAAGATTTAAACACTACCCCGGAAACCCCCCCATGACTGAAGCTGAGTTTCCTCTCTGGATGGCAATTGCAGTGAGAGGCACTGTAGCAGATATAAGGTTGAATTTGGGTCACCCGTCTGTCTACGAACTCTCCTTCCCAGCTCCTTTAGAAACTGAAGTGATCGTGCCCCAATTACGCCAGTAGTCTCAATTGCCACCGGGACGAATGAATGGGTGACAGGAAGACCTCTGTATTTGAGTATTTTCCTCTCCTCTGCATGGGCTGCCACCTCACCAGCTGCTGTAGTCGCCTGGCTGTCATATGAGGGAGCAAAGGTGTCAGGGCACGTGGCATCCCATACAAGAAACTTCCCACACTTCCATGGCACAGTAGTGACTCCATCTGGTCTCTTCCCATCTGATCTGTGCAGGCCTAGAGGTTCTCGTCTAAAGGGCACATGATCAGAGGTTAGCGTCCTCTGAATGATCTCGTTTACTGCCCCGTGACGTTGATGTCTCCCTTCACTCATCCTGCAGCTGAGCCCATGTCGACCTATGGCATCCACGTCTTTTAAATAATATTGTTACTAAAATAATTGTGTTCTACATAAAGTAAACTAGCTATGTTATAATATATAATGTATTCTGATAATAGAATTTGAATTTTACTTAAGTTTTGCAAGGCCAACTTTATTATTAGCTGCATCAAAATTAAGAGTAATATTTACTCATGAATTCATCACCTAGAACCATTCTTCATAGTTGGAAAACATAAAGCGAAACGTGCAGTAACCATGTTCCTACACATAGTGTAAGCACAATATATCCCTCAGAATTGGTTATAATAATATAGCAACAATAATACTCTTGATGCTATGTCATACTTTATTTAGAACGGCGCATAAGTTGCCCATTCAAAAATGTATGGGGAAAAATCGCTGAAAACGGCACGGGGAAAGTGAAATAGCGGGTAACTATTTGAAATAGCACGGTAACTGTGAAATAGCATGGTAACTGTGAAATAGCACGGTAACTGTGAAATAGCACGGTAACTGTGAAATAGCACGGTGCTAAGTGAAATAGTACGGGTAAGTGCGCACGCGTGCAGCGTTAACCTTGGAAACGTACAGTTCAGGTAGTTTCTAGTTGGAGACAATGTCATTCTTTACCATTAGACGGAATGTTTTTCAACAGATTAAGAGGAGCCGTACGTTGTAAATGAAGTTCCAGCGGAAGCTATAATCGTGAAATAAGGAAGATAGTGAGTGAACGATACAGTAGCTATAGCTAAGTACAGTGGCAAATGATTTTTTTAAAAGCTGGCCTACTATTTCGGTAGGGAGAATAGTATTGAATTATAAATGCAACCTCTACGTTTAAATACAAGTGATAATTATATTATATTGAAACAACAATGTGACAATTTTGTATACTAGCTAATGTTCTTAGCAATGGGTGTGGTATACGTTAGCAGTTCTAACACATTGCAAGTAAAAACCTATTTTTTAAAGGACTCATGCTGATTCAGAAATTCAAAAGGATTTCAATAAAAATCAAAATTTTCATTAGCTATTTTAAGCAGCTTTGATGTGCACTAGCTAATACACTCATGCAATTTTTTTAATTTCATATAGCTATTATCTAATTATTTGTTGTTTTTTTTAATCTGTGCACATTTACTTGACTTATTAATAATAGAGTTATGTTAGGTAATGAGTCCTTATGCAATGCACATTGCAAGATGGTGTTGGACTCTGGATCGAGTTCATTAATATTGCCAAACTCAACCAATATGGACCATTTGAAGAAGTTTGGTGTCTTTCTAGCTTGTAAATCATAGGACTAAATGCATACAACTTAACACCAACACTTAATGTAAGAGTGTTATATTTTGAGTCAGTCATAATTGGCATCTTCAATTTATGTGTGTAACCCAAGTTAGCTCAATTTGCAACAGCAATCTGAAACTTTGAATCAAAGTCTCTGATCACAAATGGTTTTAAGTTTACACAAGTATAAATATGAAATTTATTTTAATTATAATATTTATTATAATTTAGCATTATGTCACCAGATTCCAGTAAAGAAGGTAAAAGGCTTACCAGTTTATAACAACAATTCCCTTCCTCCCCTACCTACAAGAAATAATACTTAATTTTTCTTTTCGGTATGAAAAAGCAAGGAATCAAACTTTCACAGATTTAAATAGGTGACATGAACTGTATTTATTACAGAAGGAGTAGTAATGGTATACACCCAAAATCATATTATCAGACTGCACAAATCAGGTACTCCCTTCCGTTGGGTACTGATGTACTGCACAAGAGTAGAGAGGATGGGTCAGGAGGTCAAGTAATACAGTCACTGGATTAAGTAAAGCTTCCTTCCGTCCCCTCCCCCACCCAACTGGATAGAAACCTGTGACCCTATCATGTCATATCAATTTATTGCATATACTTTTTCGTAGCTCAATTTTTTAAAAAGCTTTAAGATTACCACACTCAAACAAAGTTGTTAGTCACATAAATCTTCAGGCAACCCCCCCCCCCTCCCTCCCAACTTTTTAACCTGTTGTGGCTGCCACAGAGTAGTATAGACAGATTGTAGAACTACATTGATCATCACCTATTTGTGTGTCAGTAATGAAGATGACAGTGAAAGAAGGACATTGTGTATATTCATGAATAATTCATGAGCTTAAACAGTATGTCAAAGCATTGTCATTGTCTGGATGGGTAAAGTGTCGTCACATTGAGTAGAAAGTGATTACAGAGAAGCTCTCTTATCCGGGTACCTTGATTTTTGGGGGTGCCAGTAACTTAGAATGTTACATGCATTAATGCTAAGACTCCAATAAATAATTTTAGGCTGTAAAGACTCAGTTCCAGCAATTTTTTAATAAGAATCTATTCAGTGGTTACTAGTTTAGCCTGCCAAAGTAATAACAGCTGCCTGGTAGAGGGAGGTGCCCTTATCTTAGAGGTCAGGATAAGGGAGGTGGTTCTACTTTAATTGTGACTACAAAGCAGGTGGATTAGATGAGAAAAGGCAGTGTAAAAGACAAAAGGCAATTAAGCAGGTTGAATAAAGAGAGCAGGAGAGAGAAATTTATATAACTGGTAGAGAATAATAACTGATTAAAATAACTTATGCTAATACATTCTTACCTTGCAAAACATCAAGCGCTACTGTGTGGCAGGGTACTTACTAGTCAATTATAAATATGTCTAAATTAAGAATGATTCACCACATTCTCCTTGATTCTTATCATTATTTTACAATGGCACGCTTTGTAAGATGTACTTACATAATCATATTATGTGGTGACAATCTAGTCCAGTAAATTACCTTGGCTTCATTAATTGGATACCTGTGAGGAGATTACAATTGCATGTTTTATTATATTGAACATGTGTACATCTGAAGTTTTGTTATGTGAGCCAAATTAAATTTTTCAATAGTCATTATGCTTCTTATAGGCAATTTTCACTTTAATATTGAAAGATTTTATCAATGACACATATTAAAAAAATAAAACTGTACATGTTTAATCTCATATTTTGGAATGTCATTTTTATTGATGAAATTGCCGAGATAAGTCCATAAATTTATCAGTTTTGGAGATGTTTATTGTCTATGTCTTTGTGAAGCTACTCCTCTAATCCATAAATGAATTTTGCAACAAATATTGCGTAGAGAGTTTTAACTATAAATGACATGAAATTTATTTTCATACTATACACTGTTGGACATTAGAAAAAATACTGCGGACCTTTACTTTGTCTTTTCTGAGCAATTTATTACCATATAGAGTCACTGATTCCAGACTTGAGCAGCCACTGAGTTTGTTGGCAATCTGTATCGCATCTTTTGAACTGATTGCATTAAAGTGAAGATAAATATATTTTAAAGTGCGTAAAGACTTCAAAGTTTCTGCCAGGACCATGACATAATTAGACTCAGAACCAATGTTATTATAACTGAGATCTATTTTTTGTAGTCTATTGCAATTTTTCAATCCATCACCAAGTTCTCCCATACTTTCTGAGTCAATATTATTGTTATGGAGATCTAATATTTCCAATTTTGAGCAATATTTTAATGCACCACAGATAGCTCTAGTACCGTCTACACCAATTGAGTTAGATTTCAAATCAAGCACGCGTAAGATTGTCCAGAACTGCAGTTTATCTGCAACAGCCATAGCTCCACGAGAACCTATACCACTGCCTGCAAGCAGAAGACTTTCAAGATTTACCCAATTTTTTATTGTGTCAGCAATGGTAACAGATCCCTGATCATCAGCATTCCAATTACAATCACACTCGAGAGATACCAAATTTTTTACATTTTCAATGCCATTTGAAATCAATGATATAAAGTTAGCAGGGTCTTCTGAAATCGTGCAATTAAAAGTGACAAATTCTTGAAAGTTTTGAAGAGTTCCATACTTTGTAAGCTTTATTAGAATCTGAGGCACAAATGAGCAATTTTTTAAAGCTTTATTGATGGAGCTTGCATTACCATTACATATTACATCAACAGATTGCTGTATGGTGCTAAGATTTTGCTCATACCACAGTTTTCTTTCATTAGAAGTTACATATAAATTCAGATCTGGGCCAACACCTTGAAAAATCTCAGCTATTGCATATTGTCCTTCCTTAGATATAGGATTGCATTGCAGATCTAAAATTTTCAGACTACTTATTTGTGAGCACACACTTGCTATGGCAAGAGCACCAGAGTCCTCAATATAATTGCAATGTGCCGAAAAATATTCCAGTTGCTTGCATTTCTGCAAAAAACAGGAAAGAAGGTTGGCTCCTACACTAGTGATCTGATTAAAATCCACCTGGAATGTAATAATGCTAGAAGAATGTATTGAAGTATCTGCAAGATATCTCATATGATTGTCTGTAATGCTTGCATTTAATAATATCAATCTATTACACCACATCAGATTATTTGTGCTAGGCATGGAGGGCAGAAAACTATTGCAGCACAGAAGTTGATCAGTTTTTACAATACATATTCCATTTAAAGCACAGCTCAAATTTAAAATGTAGCAACTCTCAATCATAGCATTAGAAGTGTACCATACCTCTTTTAGCTTTGCACTTGAAAATTTTAATGACTTGAGAATTTTTACATCATTAGAGGTGATATTTCTGAATGGTAAAAAGATTTTTAATGTTTCTAAATTGTTTAGTTCCACACTATTAGTGAGAGCTTCTATTGCTTCAGGGACTAGTGGTGCAGTACCTTCTAGGTCAAAAACTTCAATAAAAATCATTTTTTTCAATAGAATGTTGAAGTTTTTTAGCTGATCAATAGAATAGTTTTCGTTATGATATTTTAAATGTTTTACAGAAATGAAGTTGTGGGAAGTTAACGAGTCAACATAAAGCTTTATGGACTTTTCATCCAGAAAATTGCAATTAGTGAAGTCAAGCATTTTAACCGTGAAACGAGTAGTCGAAATCACGTAGCCAATTGCTAGCAAATCACTTGGTATTAGGCTGTAATTTGTTAAAGATAAAATATCTTTCTTACCCATTTCGAAAACACAATTGCATACAATTTGCTGTTGGGATTCAAAAGCAAACTGAACCATGTTCAAAACCTGTCCAGCTGAAATATGGTGTAGTAACACCTTCTCATCAAACTTAATCATACCACAAAAAAATTTCCATACTCTCTTGAATTGATCCCCAGTACCATAGGAACTTGCAACTTCAAGTTGTTGCTCATAGTTTAGTCCCGATATGTAGTAGGCAGCTAGGTATTCTTGAAAAGTAAGGTGAACAAAAGTATAAAGATCTTCCACTCCAAACAGTTTAGCGCTACTATCAATGGTAACTAACCCCAACGAAGGAATATCTGATCCTGGCATGAATGACAGAGGAAACTGAACCTCTGATTGAGAAATAACTTGCCGGGAATTGACGGTCATAATGTATGCTAGTCTACAAATATTATCAAAATATTTTTTCAGCTCACCACTTAAGGAGCCGAGAGAGTGGATTCTAGAATGTATCAGATTGTCACGACTTACTTTTCTTACAAGTGTTAGGCAAGTGAAAAATTCGTATATTTTTGTCTCTCTTTGTGGAATAGAGTCTTTTTCTTCCCTATACACAAAGCAAATCATTGCTACGTGAACTGGCAAATAACACATGTGTAATACGTTTACGTGTAAATGTAAATAGGACATGAGAGAGTTGCCCATCTCAATTTGGTCACTAAAGTACGATAAAATGTAAGATTCTATTTGCTGATTTCCAAAGCCTAAGACTTCAATTCGTTCTGTTACTGGTGCTCTATTTCTCACATAAGCAGTGCCCACTGGACGTGAAGCAACTATGACCATAGATAAAGGCAGCATTAGTTTATGTATTAATCTATAAATTGTTTTGTCACTAACATTTCTGTCTTCATACTCATCTAGTCCATCGATTATAAAACAAACTCGTTCTCCATTTTTTTGTGTTATAGCTTCTGCAACAATCTTTCTCTCCTTTTCACTATCAATATATATTTCTAGCATTTTCATCAAATCTATGTCTTCATTACTGGAACTAAAGAATAGTCGAAGGGGAACAAAAATTATGATTTCGCAATCAATCAGTATTTCTCGCTTCTCTGCCCAATCTTTTGTTACTTTGTGAACTAGAGTTGTTTTACCACTACCAGGACGGCCTTCAACTAGAAAGAGGGTTTGAGTTTGGTATTCTCGGAAGATATCTTCATATTGTACTATTTCTTTATTAGCTATAACATCATCTATAGTATTTTGAACTGTGTAGTCCAAGGGTTCACAAGCTGGTTGCCTACTCTTTTTTATCAGAGCTAAAGTCACGAACTCAGAATTAACCACAGGTGGCCAAGAATCCTTTGGAATATCTTCCCTTTTGCGATAAATATTTTTAAAATGCTGTGAAAATTTATTTTGGTATAGCTTCTGGGTTTCCAAGCGCATTATTTCACTACGTACTTCGTCTACAGAATCACTCACAAAACACTCATAATCCCCTTTAATGTCACCTTGAACACTTTCAACAAACAGATAAGGAGTTTCTGTACCACTGTATGTATTACTTTCTGACAAGTTCTGACCATTCCTTTTCCACTTAAATTTTAATAATGGATTGAAAGTCACCTGAAACCCCAAGATTGCAGACTTGCCTCTCTTAACTAGAATATCTCCTGAACGATATATTGGTTTTAATGTTTGGTACTCCTTTTTTGTATCATACTCTTTAACTTCCGTATGAATTTGCTTTTCGAGGCTAGCAGCTAAATTTTTCATCGACACTATATCGCTGGAAAGAGCTGTTATTAGTACAGCCATAGTAGGGTGTGCTGTATTGAAAATCCACTGTTTCAAGACTTCATTTAATCTAAGCACATTAGAACCTGCATTTCTACATTGTTCAATCTGAAATGTTTTTAAGCCTAGCACAATTCCAAGTTCTTCCCATTTGTGTGAAACTTCAACTAATAGCTCCATGAGGACTAGAATATCCCCCACTGAAAGCACATAATTTCGTAAGTACGTGTGAAAATTAAAGCTCTCATCTTCCATCGTATTAGTACGAATTACACCAAAGTCTAACATGTTTGCAAGCTCAAATTTGAAAAGTGCACCCTTTAAATCACCTGGGACACAGCCAATAAGTTCTTGAATCACCTCTATGAATGTATTATAATCTGCTTCTTCATTTTGTATAGCCTTGTGCACATTTTGAACTAAATATCTTATAATGAGTTCTTTACTCAAGTTTTCATGATCAAGAGACAGAATTTTATTCCTGACTTCTAATGGTATCAAACATCGTTTGTAAAGACTTCTGCACAAGGACATTATTTCAACTTCACTTAACACACAAACCGTCTTCTCTTCATACTCACTCAATAAACTGACCTTTTGCTCCAGATTATGAGGAATTCCTTCAAAGAAAAGCTCTGAAATAAAAGGCCGATGCTCCACCGCCATGTCAACGCTGCTGTAAGATATGGAATAATAGCTGAATACCCCTGACTGCGTAATGTACGTGGGCCGGGAGAGTCTGTCGTGCCACCCCAGTTTCCACCCAAAAAGACGGAAACCGCTACGCCCTTATGGTGATGCCTGCGGTTACTACTACTCAGCCGCGTTTGTGGTGGCCATATGACCAGTGTTTCCTAAACCGCAGGCTTCGGCACAAATATGGCAAGGGAGCTATTAATTACAGAGGCGAAGGTAGGAGGGTCAGTGGGGACATGTAAACCCAACTTCTCCCTTTCTAATTAAGGGTGCTCACACATCCGGTTACGCGGTACGCCCACACAAATCAATTAACTGTTGCTATGGAAGGTAACTCCGATTCTATACCTTGCAGGTCCAAGCTGCCTGGGGGATCTCTGAGACCCGTCAACTGACAGCCAACTATGACTAACACACAAACGGAACTGCAAGAGTTACTAGTGGTGTGCTTGAGCACAAATGGCGAGCGAGCCAGATAGTTAGGTAACATAAAACTAAGTATTGTTACTATGTTTTAGCTTAGTTCATGCAAAAACTATAATAGCCGTTATGACTTTATTTCAGCAAACAAATACAAAATCACTCTCTTACCAGATTAATGGTAACTTTTGTAGTATCAAACATCTGCCATTCTGATAATCTCAATTACCAGTAACTCTTGAACAAGCTCTCAGCTACGATAAAAAAATAAACCAGTGTTATTATTTGTAATTTTAGCTCCGTATCCCCCTAAAACGGCGAAGTTTTGAAATTAAGTCTGGAAAAGGGTCTTCAATGCCATAGTAACCGGTAGAATCAACTTTTTGTTTCTTGAAAAGCAAGCGTTTTCGCAGAAATTTTCTCACACTTTGGAGCTTTAAGTATAAAGTAAGGCTTGCTTAGTGCTGTATTTTCAGAATAAACTGGGGTCAAGCCTAAAAAGCCGTGTTTTTTGGAGAAAAAAAGTTCCCCGCGCGCGCGTTTAATTACATACGTACGTCCAAACATAATTGGCGAGCGAGCGTAGCGAGTGAGACACTTACAGGGGTAAAAATGAAAAAATCGGGGATGTTTGTTTGTATATATGTTTGGACGTACGTATGTCATTTTGTACTTTGACCCTCGCGTTTTTGTGTTAGTTATGTGGTCGACCCCGTCCCAAATTGCACTAAACAGAATCCTCTGGTTTATCGATCAGTACCCCTAGAAATTGAATTGTTTACCGTTTTGAATTCTTTTGCGGGTGCAGTTAAAACTTGAAAACTTAAGGGACTTCCATTTCTATTCGAGTTAGTGGCGGTGGTAAGTCAATGCGCTCTTTGTCATGGTTATAAGCCGTGCGCAACAGTATTTACTTGAAAATACATTGTCCACTAGACTACCGCGAAGGTAAGTCTGTGTAGGTGCAGTCCAGTTGTGTCAAAGCATTGTGTGTTACAACCACTGCTTAGCTAAAGAATATCACAAAGAAAACTTTTAAATAACGTGTATTGGTTTATGCTTCAATTCAAGCAGTTGCAGAGAGTTGTTACCATGGCACTGAAATCCCTTTACCGTGTATGCGAAATTTAAAAACTGGACCTTATTTTCAGTAGCTTCAGTGTTAGAAGTCAGAATCATTCATATAAAAATAGTATAGTCTTTAGGCTCGCTCGCCATTTGTGCTCAAGCACATCACTAGTTATATACAAATAAATAACTAGTGGTGTGCTTGAGCACAAATGACGAGCGAGCCTTAAACTACACTATTGTTAAATTTAATTTTAACAACTAACACTCAAGCTATTAAAATAAAGTCGAGTTTTTACATTACTATGAGGTAAAGGGGTTTTCAATGTCATAGTAACCACTCCCGCAACAGTTTGAATTGAAAAAAAAGCAACAAAATCAAATCACGTTATTTAAAATTTTCTTTGTGATATTCTTAATAGTAGTTGTAAGGCACAATACTTTCACACAACTGAACATACCTACGCAAGACTTACCTTCGAGGTTCGTCTAGTGGACAATGCATTTTTAAGTAAATACTGTTGAGTAGGTCTTATAACTGTGACAAATAGCGCATTAACTTACCACCGCCACTAACTCGAATAGAAATGGAGCTCCCATAAGTATAGCTAATTGTTACAAAGTTGTCGATTTTGTTTGTCTCATTTCTATTTTGTTTTATATTTATTCACATTTTCACGTGATTTTTTTCCAGTCGGGTCACGACTGTACACTATACTAGTGATGTGCTTGAGCACAAATGGCGAGCGAGCCTAAAGACTATACTATTTTCATATGAATGGATTTTGACTTCTAACACTGAAGCTACTGAAAATAAGGTCCAGTTTTTAAATTTAGCATACAGGGTAAAGGGATTTCAGTGCCATAGTAACAACTCTCTGCAACAATTCGGAAAAAATAAAACAACAACAAAACAATACACGTTATTTAAAAGTTTTCTTTGTGATATTCTTTAGCTAAGTAGTGGTTGTAACACACAATGCTTTGACACAACTGGACATGCACCTACACAGACTTACCTTCGCAGTAGTCTAGTGGACAATGTATTTTCAAGTAAATACTGTTGCGCACGGCTTATAACCATGACAAAGAGCGCACTGACTTACACCGCCACTAACTCGAATAGAAAAACTGCACCCCCAAAAGAATTCAAACGGTAAACAATTCAATTTCTAGGGTGATACGGGTACTGATCGATAAACCAGAGGATTCTGTTTAGTGCAATTTGGGACGGGGTCGACCACATAACTAACACAAAAACGCGAGGGTCAAAGTACAAAATGACATACGTACGTCCATATATATAAATAAACAAACATCCCCGATTTTCGATTGTGTTACCCCTGTAAGTGTCTCGCTCGCTACGCTCGCTCGCCAATTAAAAAACTAAATCGACAACTTTAATTACCTTGTTAAGTTATGCCGCAGTACTAAAAATGAAAGACTAACTCTTCGTCCTTCTGGACTTGGACAGCAAAATAGATTCCAATTGTCTCGCACTTTCTTGCTACTGTGCAATTTTCTAGCCCTTAAAGATATTCATAGAAGTAGCTATACGGCCAAAAAAAACCCAACTATTCCAGGGTCACAGGAAATAAAATCACCAAGAAATTCTCTCGCTGGGGTGACAAAATTTACTAATAATAATTGTAGCTCCCAAGAAATATTGTCGCTTGTGTAATTTCTAATATCATTCGGCAAGGTTCTATAATGAAAAGAGTTTCCCAGCACTGTAAGTAAGAACAGAAGATATTCCCTGCTACTCTAAGGAGAGTAAATATTTGAAGTTATGAATAATGGACTGTTACATTTCACAGAAAGCGAGAAAATCATTTGAAATGAGCGGTTAGTTTAGTGCAAGGTAATTAGCTGGCTATCTTGATCCTTTGTGGACACTGTGTATTAAAAGTAGTAATCAAAGACTGTAATTTAGGCGCCTTTTGGAAGTGAACACTTTGGCCAAGGCACCGCTTATCACAAAGCTTATGGCACTTATTAATCACATGACTGGCAATACACTATTAACATTATTCATAATTCCATTTCAATAAAAAGTGACTATCATTACCAAATACAAATTTATAGTCGTCATATTTTATTAACAAAAATGCTAGTTGGTAATTGTAAATTGCTTGTTTGTAGTGCTAGTAATACATTTACTTTGTTTTTAGTTAAACTGAGGCTGCTTGGTTTGCAGGAAATAAAACAACAGTTGGGTTATTAATTCATATAATTTTGATTCTTTAATTGAGTTATGTTGTTACATTTTAAGCTATTGAATCATATACATTAACCAGCAACTATCACATATCCATTCAGTTGATTCATAACCTCCAAGGTTTATTACATAATAAGGAGGTAGAAATTATATGTAATAAAATTAAAGAGTGAACATAATTTGTCTTGTTTTAATAAAAACTTACTTCACCTCCATCAGTCACACCTTAACTACACTGTTACTTTTTGCTATATGATAGCTATTGCTCCTTGTCAAGTCATATGCCAAAAATGATGGTCAAAAACTGGTACTAATATTATCTTAGTATAATATAAATACTGTAAAGAGTTTAACTTCTACACTTTGGTAACTCAGGTCACTGCAACTAAACAGGCAAGCAGGAGTCGCACCTCCCACTGAATAACCTCAAGCCAAGCTAAAGATTCATAAACATTGAACTTTAATGTATTGATGACCCTGTACCATACACTGTAAATTTAATTCAAACTGATATTCATGCGCAACCAATGCTGTATATAAATCTAGTGAATCATATGCATTGTCGGCAAGAATACATCATTACTGTCAAAGGTCTGAGTTAGTTTTGGGTGCTACTCCACACTGCCACCTGGTCTCACGAACCAGACCCTTTACATAACTGATTTGCGAGCGCAGTCGTCTCCTGCAATCTGCCTGTAGACACTGTCGGGGTAAGGGGCTTGACACCCACAGTCCTTCACGCACTGGCAAAGCCAGCATTTTGTTCGACGGAAACTCCTCCATCCTCGAAGACCACACCCCAGCTCATGGAAGTTACGCCCCCACAAACAATTAATATTCTGTTTTACACATTCATACTCAAATATTAATAGCTATAGTATACACATTTCTGCAGAAAGTTTGATATAAATAAAATTAACACCACAGTTCCATCCATTTTCCGTGAAAATTTTATTTGCGTACTTTAGGTGTGGAGTTGATAACAAAAGCATATCCATTCACTGGATTCACTAATTCTCTTTCCTGATCTTTACATTACAACAGCCATGTCTAGTAAATTATTCGCATAATAATTCTGCCACTCCTTACGCTTTTTTGGCACAAATTGGTGTAGCATTTTTCAGGCCATTTGAAAAGGAAAGAATTTTTATGATTTACTTATTGATACTACTGGAAAATACCCAAGGTAAAAATAATACTTTTGCTGTTTAGGTCAATGATGAGTTGTGAACATAAGGAGTAGAAAGCCACTTGTGCTTATCACCTTCAATGCAAGACAAAGAAACCCTGCAGTGACAGCTGTTAAAAATGTTGAGATAGCAACAAGATGATTGGAATTTTGTATTTAAATTTTATCGAACCCACTGTCCAACAAGCTAGAACTAAATATTCTGCTTATGCTGCCACAGGGCCAGATCTATAGTTTTGAGAGAGTGGGTATGGGGTCGGTAGGATAGTTTAGCTAGAGTACAGGTTTAAACATTCTGGATGTTTTGGATGCAATATCTGATTGAAATGGGTTACACATAGCATGCAGCCATGTTTCCATTACAGGCCAAGCAATAAACGAGGAATTTAGGCTCATTTTGAAAGAAATTTACAGCAAGTTTGGGAGCATTGAAGAAAGAGTTTTAGGAAGAAAAAAAAAAGAAATATTTATCTATACCTAATCACCTTACTATATAGTGGATGCTGTGCTCAATGTTCAAATTATTGTGTAACTAGCTATCCAATGACTAGTGCACAATTTTTGCAAGCTGCATAAATTATTAACAGCTTCTTGCCACATTTAGCTAATTACCATTGCAATAAAAAAATTGAGGGGCTTCAGCCCCGTAAGCCCTTTATTCTTCACCACACCCGTACATAGCCAGGGTAGTCCGGCATAGCCAGACCCTTTCCCCACGATGCGGTAGGTAAAAGGTCTGGCTTAGCCAGGGTGGGGGGAGGGGGGGAAACTCCCCTTTTGAGTGACCGGAAGTAAATAATTTAACCACACCCCAAGTAGATTATCATCATCTGTATCATGACCGAACCTGCAGTGGAATTCTCTGCTATTCCCTAGATGTACTTCATGCACAATGAGAAATTTACTGCAATCAACATATCCACAGTTTATGAGACCCAGGGTGGCCTAGTCAGATCTAAAGTGACATTTCAATTCCATTGGGCTTTACACGTAATTGCTTTGTTGTTGTTTTATGTTGTTGCTGTTGTAAGTATTATGTATTTTTTATGAGAAACAGAATTTCCTAACCAACTTTACCAAGATTTCATGAGATCTATGACCTTGTCAGATCTAAAATAATAACTAATTTATATTAATTTTGTTGTTGTTGTTGTTGTTGTGGTTGTTGTTGTATGTATTATCTATTTGTATGAGCCACGGAATTTCCTAGCAGCGACCAAATTTCCTAGGAAAATTTTCAAATCCACAATTGTGTGACAGATTGACTGACTGACTGACTGACTGACTGCGAGACAAACTTAGTACCGTAACTTTCGTGCATGTGCACTTTTTGCTTCTCTGAGCATTGGATTTTTTAAGATAAGATGGATAGTTGAAAATGAAAAGACATTGTCAGTCCAAAAATGCTCATGGCAAAAGATAGCTGGAAATGGTAAGATCAAGTTATTATAGACAGTAAAATAGCTAAATTACTTTTAATTTATAGTGTGCCGTGCTCCTGTAGTGATACATTGTGATCAGTTGCGGTGTCAGTGTGCCGTGCTCCTGTAGTGATGCGTTGTGATCAGTTGCGGTGTCAGTGTGCCGTGCTCCTGCAGTGATGCATTGTGATCAGTTGCGGTGTCAGTGTGCCGTGCTCCTGTAGTGATGCGTTGTGATCAGTTGCAGTGTCAGTGTGCCGTGCTCCTGCAGTGATGCATTGTGATCAGTTGCAGTGTCAGTGTGCCGTGCTCCTGTAGTGATGCGTTGTGATCAGTTGCGGTGTCAGTGTGCCGTGCTCCTGCAGTGATGCATTGTGATCAGTTGCAGTGTCAGTGTGCCGTGCTCCTGTAGTGATGCATTGTGATCAGTTGCAGTGTGAGCTAGTACCGGGTGATTGATAGAATGATGCATCATCATTGATCTCAGAAGTTTTTTTCTGCCCTTTGAAGTGGTACACAGTCATAAGTTGAATTTTGTATCGAAGTGTCAACAAGTAGATATGCCTCTGAGAAAAAAGTTAGGTTCGAGGAAGTACAGAAGTTCTAGCCACAATGAATACTCCTAATATTTTAAATACAATTAGCTTGTTAGTATTAAAATGAGTTCCATCAGTGGTTACTGTTGTGCTGACTTTGCACAAGAGATCAATCAGGTATGAACTCTTGACCAAACCTTTCGTTCTCCTCTTATTGGAAGAAGGTCTGAAACCCTTTACCAGACACAAAGAAGGAAAAACGTGAGGTCAAATGAGGAATAAATTTCTGAAGAATGTGTGGTCAGGCAAGCAACAGAAGCAGAGTGTCATATCCTGCCATGACACTACATACTTTGATTTTGTCTTGTCTTGACTTAGTATACTGTTGTAGTTTAACCCTGGTATTATTGGGTGACTACATAGAAGAAGAAACTGTCAACCTGCTAAAATTACTGGGCCAAGATAAAGCCATAATGAATTAACTAGTATAAGTTGTGATAGTTCTACATAATGTACATATGTAGTTTTAAGCTGGCTACTTCCATGTAGCTATATATTTTTCACAATCTGGCAAATGATAGGACTTGTTGTAATGATGGGCATTGTTTTAGGCAGGGTTAGTCTATAATACAGAATGTCAATTATTTTCAATGTCAGCTAGGTACATATACATGTGCTGTCTTACAAAATTTATATTACAGTATCATACATAGGGTGTACAAATTTAATTCTGAATTTTTCCTGAGTGTATTAATACGTAAACATTATTGCATGACTTCTGTAAGCACAAAGGGAGTTCACAGCACATAATATGTACAAAGCACTTTCAACTTAAAACACAACCATTCAATATTGAACAGAGAAAGGAACAGTGATGGGGCTTGTGCAAGGTTGAAAAAGTACAATCGTTTACCGTTAACTAAATACCTGAGAGCTTTGAATTATAATAATGTTATCATAGTAAATGGCATGCCTACACCACTGAAGCTGGGTGCTGCCCCACCCAAAAAATATTTGTAATAATAATATCATCCTTGGGGATATCAGTTTACAGACCCATGCCAAACTATAATCCTTATGGATTTGAAATGACACAAATTATAATATCCAGTTATTCAGTCATTCTTGGCTGAAATAATTTAGCAACAAACATTTTCATTAATATATTTGGCTATTAATGAGAAAAGTTGCTAATAATATCCAGATATGTATCGGTTACATTATATTGCAGTAACTGCAGGGCCATTGTATTTGCCAGGTTGATTGTGTGATGGAATTAAGTTTAATATAGAATCAAGTAGAAATTGTGACACATAACCTAGTAATGGCAAAGTCTTTCACTATTACTTCATTACTTTTAGTTTGTCTTCGTAGATTTTGATTGTAATGATCCAGAATTTTTGGTCATATTCAGGTTTTTTTATGATTGGTAGAGATCTGGATTTTTTGCCACATCGTTATGCAAGACTAGCACATCATGTCTGACCGGTTAGCAAATGAAGTACTACTTTCCCCTTCTCTGTTTTATATGCCAGACCGAATCTTGAGACCCTACTCTTGCCTAAAAAATAGCAGTTTAGTTTCCTTTATTTTTTTAAATAAAAATCTATCTTAAAATATATGCTAAGATAGTAGATAATTATCAATTTATAATATAGCAGAGCCAGATCAGAATACTAAGTTTTCTGTATGATCCATATTTTTTCTTATGCATGCTGGCCTCCACACACATACACACCTCCCATCAACTCCCAAAATTTCTCTACATTCTGTCCTTCCCAAACCCATTTCACTGGGTAGTGGAGTAGCTGGGGACTCAGTGACAATTTATTCTAGACTTACCATTTATGCTACAATTCCAGACATGTATAGCTATATAGTTCACTCTGGCTCATTTCACATGAGGCGCCAGAATGTCTGAGGGGGTTTTTTACAGTGGAATGGATGATCAAGTTACCTATGAGCAACCACATAGAAGTTCACTAACTGTTTACTCATCTGTACAAGGTTCAATAGCTTTATCTCATATCTGGAATTCCATTAGTATCATCACAAAGGAAGTTATCATTGCCCAGATTTAGTCATACTACCAGTTATAATATAATATGTATTACATATTATTATAGACACATTTCTATAATACAATAGTATTCACATTATTGCTAGTAATAAGAAATATCATGATAATAGTTGTGACCACTAAATGTTCACCTCGAAATGTCTAGGAGATGTTTCAGAATTTTTTTTGTTGTTTCTAGCTTTTCTTAGAAGAAATATACTTGAACAGTATAAAGAGTGATGGAACTAGTATCACATGATGTGAACAGTGAGTAAATGTGAGGAGATGATCGCACACGTATAAATGCATGTGTAACAGTATCTGAAGCTTAATGATTGATCTGTGCTATAGTGCTATTGAAATTTAAAAAAATCTATGATCAATAGGCATATTAATACAATTACATTGTACAAACAAAAAGTGATTGTAATGCACACAATTCAAGGTGAACACTTTCAAATATCATGTCATAATGCATATTTCACTTTGAGGTACTTACTAGTTCACAAACATATTCTGCCAAGTCAGTCCTTTGAACAGAAATGAATTGTTTTACTAATACTTCATGCGTAGCCGTATGGCCTCCCTTTCGTTTCCATTGAATAAGAGCTCTGAAGCGCTGCTCCTGCACATTTCTTTCATTGTTTGTCTTGATGTCATCAATATCATGGACAGAGAGTTGAAGAGCTGTAGCACAGGCTTCCCACTCTGATCCTTGTTTGAGAGATATCCTTCTGAGCTGCATCTCGGTAGGGGAAGATTGTAGTACATCTAACTTTATGTCGAATTGTTGGAGAAGCTTGCTGATTCTGTCATCATTTGATTCTGAAGACTCCACTTTACGAATCTGTCCCAATTGATTGTCTACATCAGTTATAATGTGTATTCATTTGTGAAAATATAAACAATAATATTTAGTTCTATGTACTTACGCTTCAATGCTGTAGTTATATCAAGTATAGATGGGCTATCCTCATCCTTAAACAAAATATATAGATATTGAGAATTCTTAAATTTAACACAAAACTTACCATCATTAGAGTGTATCTTTCACTCACTTCTTTCTGCTTCAACTTCACACTACCTAATACTTGGCTTCTTCTCAATGGCAGTGAGCATGGGGATTTAAGTTCAAGTACATACTCAGACTTGTGGCAAATGCTTTCTCCTTCAAATAATTTCAAAACACCTTCTCTTTCTTCTTCAACTAGAAGGTTTTCATTCAAAAAACGGTTACCTTTGAGAATCAACTTAAACTTTCCTTCACTCAGCTCAATTTTTTTATCACTGCCTGCAAAGCTGTAAGGATAATGCTTTTTCTCTGACGGTGTCAGAGGGTCCCCAAATCTATACAAATAAACTATCATTGCGAAAATTCCATCTTTAGGTTCCGACATAACGGCTTTCATTTTCACAATTAGACTTTTTCGTTTGCGGAATACTTGACTGTAAAGATACTCTGCCCCAAATTTTCTATTCTTGAATGCCTTCTTCACTTTGTCAAACACACATTGGTAAAAACTGAAATGTTCGATCTCAAATTTGGCAATTTTGCAAGAATGCCCATCTGGGCCTGTGCCATCTTCAATGGTCACATCAGAGCCATTTAAAACCTGCCAATTTTGAGGGATGTCATGAAGGTCTTGCTTAGAATAACTCTCAGAACACCAAACATTCAACTTAATATCTGGATATTCAGCAATAATTTCATCATAATCAGGAATAGGTACGACTACTTGTATTGGACGTGTAAACGTTTGTCCATGAGGCTCAAATTTGATGCAGGAAGAAGCAGCTGCACACACTTCAGAGGCATTGTAAGATTTGTCGCAAAAGTGGACGGTACTTTTAACAGCAACATTTTCTTCATTTGGGCAAATGGCAGAATCGGCAATTTCAAGTTGAAAGTTATTCAGTTCTGGAACAGACACTATAGATTTTTCATTGGGTTTTACTTGAGTCAAAGTAGATGGATATTCAGTGGAACTCTTCACAGCATATATACCAGAATGCTGCACACAAATAGATACAAACTTATCATCAACTGTACAGTGGGATAAGGAAGGGTCTACAGGCCTCCAAGTCATCGAAGAATCTACTTTCTTGTCTCTACAAATGGTAGTAATCTTTGCCATTTTTTCTTCCTTTTTCAATGATTTGTCAAGTGAGAAAACCATGATACACGGATGTGTCCGATCGAAGCTCACATTATCTGGTTTAAGCACTACTGGCCGAGTAACAAGACTTTCATTCTCATTAAGGATAGGATAAAGGTTGTCAGAAATTTCTTTTAATTGGACACTAAGATTACTCTCTTGATGGAGGAGAAGACAGCAGAAATCTGTCTCACACCTGATTGTGTAGTCATCCGGAATTTGTGACTGATATATGCTCGGAATAATCTACATCAGAAAATACATGTAAATACTTTTATCGACTGTATAGATATCTGAAAAAAACAAGCAAAATTAAAAGGTTTGAGTATCTAAACATATACTATAATTATATCTATTATTTCAAATTTAAATATCTCAGATATGCTAATAATGCAAAAATGATTAACAGTAGCTTAAAAATTAAATCATAAATTGAATATATTTTGGTTAAATTTAAAATTTCAGATACTTTTTATACTTCAAACATACCTCAGGTTCAGCAATAAACTTCACTGTATATATGCCAGAAGAAATTACAGAAACTAATATGCTGTCCTTATCTGTAATAATGTTTGATAATTTTGAGTCTATAGGCTCCCAATTGATACCATTACTTTCACCGAATTTCCCATAAAGGAGAATTAATGTCCCATCATTGATTTCTAAACTCTTGTCTGCAAATGGAAACACTAGAACACACGGGTGTGCCGAATCAAATTTCAGTCCCTCAGGTTTGACCACAACTGCACTCGTACAAAGACTTTCATTCTCCTCCAAGCTGGGAAACATGCTCTCAGATAATTTCTCCACTTGAACCTTGGTTTGGTTTTCTTGGGGTAGGAGAATACCACAAAACTCAGTACCGATATGAATGGTATAGCCTTTAGGTATATCAGATAGATATGGAATCTATACAAAAAAATAATATACGTAGCTAATTGCTATTAAATACATAATAAATTAATTTAATATTAAATAATATATAATTACAAAATCATAATTTGAATCCTTCATTTATCTCTTAGTATTGTATTCATCATGATATATCTTAAAAACATACTAAACCAAAGCTGAGGTAGTTTTTTTTATTATTCAGTGACAGTGGGACTCGACATTGCTTAGGTAATGGTAGAAACAAACACTATGTTCTAAATTAGTTAGAAGCTGTGCAGACATTATACCATTTTTAGAGTCATTCATACCTTAAGTAGCTACACAATAGGGCATTTGGAACCCTAAAATCAGTAGTTTTCTTGGAGGCCGCACTTATAAGGTTGTTTTTGTTTGTTTGTTTTTTAAGTTAGCTATAGCTAAATAAACAGAAGTCATAACTGTTTTATATGTTTGCATTATATTTTATTGTAAGGTGGTAATCTGACCTGAGGCAAGTGATGTATAAATTTCTGATGTACACAGAAGATCACCATGTTCTTATATCATGTTGTCTTAAAGCATTATTGAATCACAGATCCTGTCAAGTCTATAGCTATGGCCCGAAATAACTATAAATTGAACTTACATGATCAAGCTGTGCTTCAGAGGCTTGCTCACATTTTTCCACCTTTTTGTCTGAATCTTTTTCATACCGCTATAAAATTCATATCAAAATTGAAATTAAATAATTTAAATACATTGATAAAGCTAAGTATGTTTATGAACAAAAAACACTACTTTTTTAAAATCATATCTTAGAGTTAACAAAGATATTTTTTAGCAGTTTTTTTTAATACCAAACCACAGCCTCCCCAGGAATTATAGAAGAAGGAAAAGAACATTTGTGACTGTTTAATTACAATGTAATTTTTGGGGAGTTACATCAGCCCATATTCGTCCCATAAAAGAATGAAATAATGTGAATCTTCAAGATTCATTGTAGAAAGACATACAGACAAACAAACTGGCAGGCACACTAGCTGATAGAGACACAGAGTCACAAAATGGCAGAAAAACAGACAGACAGACAGACAGACAGACAGACAGACAGACAGACAGACAGACAGACAGACAGACAAACTGGCAGGCAGACAGACAGACAGACAGACACAGATAGAGACTACCAGACAGGCAGGCAGGCAGATGGACAGGCAGACAGATATACAGACAGATGTACAGACAGACAGAATAACGGACAAAACGAGTACTATCACAAAGCCATTTTGATTCTAACTTGAAAACCTACCTTAACTAAAGCATCATCTATCAAAAAAAAATAGCCAGAGTGATAAGCAGGACATGATACACTTGTTTCATTTGACATAACTCCATTGTTGCTGTAGGACCAGTGAGTTTCTTTTTCCTCCTTCTTCCAAATGGCAAAAAATTTGGTTTTCTCATAATCTCTACATATACCAACTTCACTCATAGGAAAAATTATAATACAAGGACGTGTATCATCATATATTCTTCCTTCAAGTTTGAGCTCCACCATATAATCCATGTAAAATATAAAATTTTCTTTAATATTCACTTGAACAATGTAATGATTTTCTTGAGGCAGCAAAACACAACAGAAATCACTTTCATATCTAACAGTATAACCAGCAGGCATATCTGATAGATATGTTATCTAAATTAAAAAAAATACAAGAAAAAGCAGTAGATGAAAGTATAAATCTACAATTTTTAAACATTAACAAGCTCAAAATTATTTTACTCTAATCATTACCTTATTTGGCTTATCTGCGCCACATTTTACAACTACAGGAGTGGCTGTTTTGTTTTGTAGCAAATGAAGTATAGGATCGCTTCGGGCCTTTGAAATGACAGATTTTCCACTATAATCTTCAATTGAAGTGCTAGCTCCTGCCTGAATTAGCAGATGAGCAATGTCAAACCAGCTCTTACTACAGGCTGCCATTAGAGGAGTGATGCCATATATGTTACTAAAGTCAACTTTAGCTCCATTCTTGAGCAAGCATTCCACTATTTCTTTGTGACCATGCACGCACGATAGTATCAAAGGAGTGTATTCATTCTCATCCCATTTGTTCACATCAACTCCTTTAGTGATCAACATATCCACCATCTTGTAGTGACCATTTTGACATGCATACATAAGTGCACTTTTCCCTGAGTTGTCCATACGGTTTATGTACTCTTTTGGATACTGAAGCTTGGACAATAAAATTTGAGCAATTGTAGTGTTACCATTTTTTGCTGCTGCCATTAATGGGGTCAAACCTTTCTTATTATGCCACTGTATACTGCCTGGCTCATGTTCAAGTAATACATTAACAACCTTAGAATGATTTCTTTGGCAACCAATGATCATGGCAGAGTTTCCTTTGGAATTCTCTAACCTAATGTCTGCGTTATACTTGAGAAGTATTATGGCAGTTTTACTTAAACCATTTTGGCAGGCTAGCAGCAATTGTGTATTTCCTTCTGCATCTGCATCCTCTACGCAAGATATCAACCGTCCTCCTACACACTTCTCATCAATAATCAACTTCTCATCAATAAGCAACTGTGCTATTCTGTTCTGGCACTTCTTCGTAGAAACTGGCTCAGTCTGTAGCAATTGCACAATCACAGAGTGCTCCCCAAGACAAGAGGCCAATAATAGTGCCAAAGAATTGCCTATACTGACAGATTGCATAACAATTAGTTCTTGGATCACATAAATGTGACCGTTAGAAGCTGCATAAAAGAGTGCTGTAAAGCCTTTGTTGTTTTGCTTGTTAAAGTAATCGGTATCTCCTAGGTGAGCTTTCAGTTCTTTGATAATGTCACAGTGACCCATTTCACTAGCTGCCATTAGAGGAGTATTGCCCTCATCATCACACACTGCACAGTCTGCACCACTTCCTAGGAGCAATTTCACAGTTGTTAAACGGCCTCCCCAACAAGCAGCTAGTAGAGGAGTGCATATGTGATCAAAGGGAAAATAATGACGCCTTAAAATATTAATTCGAATGTTGCAAATATAGGGAGCCCCCAATTTTTTTGGTTCATATTTTTCAGATGGCAAATACTTCTTAGCTTCAAGTAATACTTCTACAATTTTAACATGCCCATAATAACATGCTAATAGGAATCCTGCATGTATGTCCTTCACAGAAATGCCTTCTTCTAGAAGACTCTTAAGAGCATTGACATTCCCATTCAGGCAATAATCACAACATTTTGAGACATAATCTTTATCATATATTTTTTCAACTTCAGTATTATCTTCCATAACAAACAAGAAATGGCTGTTTTAAACGAAAAATATCAGTATAAAGAAAATGGTAAAAACTTCCTAAAAGCAACTTAAATTTTCAGTTACCTTGTAACTTTTACCAGTACCGAATACGAAATCGAGCAATCTCGCTGAGTGACTACCACAGCTTCTTCCCGGTTCTTCTTCTCTCCCTAACGCCGCAGGTTCACCAAACGCAGGAAGAGTTGAGTTATAATGATACCGCAGGTTGGTATGTGTATTATCTCGCAAAATTGAATGAGCAGTTGAATAATTTGCGTAAAAAGGGCGTAACTACGACTTCATTTGCGACAATGGAATTGATGCCTTAGTTTTGCTTTGGCCCCAGAATTGGTCGTGCAATTTTGCTGTCTAATAGGATCTTGCATGTTCCTACGGAGAGGGAGGGTTATCACCCTATCCTTGAATCAGCTCCTGTGTCTTCATATCACATAAAAACTTCAATAAATTCTTAATTAGCTGTTAAATTTGTTCATTATTTTAATAAATTAATATAGACTTTCCAAGTGTTTAACTGATTGTAATTATATTTATAACCTGCAAAAAAGTATGTTGTTACATAAGCCATCAGTTGGTGAAACAGTGGTAATTGAAAAGCATACAGCAAAAGTGCTGTAGATATCTCTACCTAATTTATTTGATGAATTGTACAAGTTATAATGAGCTACGTTCAGGTTTGGAGTTTGGGAGAGTTAATAGTATTATTTGCTGTTTAGTGCTACCGTGTTTCTTGCACTGTAACACACAGAAAAAGGCCTAACTTTTGTTTTGTAAGAGTATTGTTAAGTGCATAGTGAGTAAATAACTCCGTCTTCCTTTGCAACTGTAGACTACAAATGACAAGCTCTATTGTTCACGGATCTATTCTCTTCATTATTTGTATTTAATATTTCTGAGACATAATAATAGAGAGAAACGGAGTGCTTGAATGTGAACAGCAAAATGGAAGATAAGGAGCACCAAATATTCTGAGTGAGAATGAATGATTAGATTGGGGTGGACATTATGAACTATGAAGGCAAGTGAGTGGATTATAAATAAATATAAGAAGTAAGAGACCTCGTAGGCTGAAGAGGTACCACACAGGACCTTAATCTAGTACCTTTAATTGTATTACGTGTATCGTGTGCATGAAAGTACTGTTACAGGTTGTGGATTCCCTTTTCTAATTCTCTCTTTATAATTTTATTTGCTTATTTCATTCCTCGTTCCGCCAGCTCCACATTTTTATGGTACTGATGAGGTGGACTTTACTGAGTGGTTCTAGGGTGCACTCATAAGCCAGTGGTCAAATTGTATGCATGTACATTCTCTTGTCTCCACACTCAAACTATTCATTATGAGCTCTGAGCAGATCTCACAACTGATGAGTTTATGGCTTGCGTTATGTCAATTGTGTGCTCTACAATTAAAGATCAAAATAATGTGTAAGCTCATAGAAAACGCATATTCACAAACTATAATTAGACTTATTTGTCTTCAATTACCCTTCCTGCATCACCCCTCAATTAGTCCATACCACCATTAGATCTAAGTAATAGAAACTCAACTTACATTGCAGTATGTCAGGTGTTTTGTAAAAAGAAATAAATTGTCCCCTAGCATCATTTTTTCGAAAGATGCAGGTCTTAGAAGGTCAAAGTGCATATGGAGAGTTGGTCTTACTATTTTATTGATAATGAGCAAACAAGAAGCTGAATACTTTCATGCCTGAATTACAAAGTTAGAAAAACAAAACCTAACAAGATATTTCAAAAGGAGTAGAGAGGCTAAAAATGTTTTAGGAACAGATAATTTAATCTTTTCCTTGTTTGGTTCTCCACTTACTACAGCACACCAGCATGCATTGCCAACCGCACCATCACACTTCAGCAGCATAGGACATAGGAGTCACCTTCCTCATAGACATAACATTGCCATGTTCAACCTGGAAACTTTTTAGTAATTAGTTTCGGACTCAATTGAACTCAGTGCACTTTGTAATTGTTGTTAACACTGAATTTCATTAACGCAGAACTCCATTACTAATTTGAAAAATCTTCTGTGGCTAGGTAGCTACAATAGTTAATTCCATATTTATTTTGTATTTCGGTAGTAATACAGTATACAAACATTTCAACCATTTTTCAATGTTCATTATCAGTGTGTAAATGATAATATAATATTTAGTGACGAAATATTATTATCTACACACTGATGATGAGCTAATTGAAAAATGGTTGAAACGTGTGTGTATTTTATAAAAATATTCATAACTAGTGAAATACAAAATATATGGAATTAAAGAAACTCCATTAGAACTCCATTACCACAGAGACAGGAGTGAATTCATACATTAACACTTGACTACGTTGACAGTGTTACTGACTACTCTACCCTCCTGCAGTATGTTATAACTTTCACACCACAGTATTTAATTTATAAACTTATGCTATAACTTCCTTAACTAATAAAAAAAATAATGATGCACGACCACATATTATTAAATTAGGTAAAGGAAAGAAATCATTATAGCACATAGATACAATAATTCGCTTTTGGTACAAAAACATAATTTGATTTCACCTCTGGTGGCTATATAAAATAAATTTGTACTTGAATAAATAAAATGATGCTATATAAATACAAATAGAATATTAACATAGAGGTAAATAGCTCTTCTTGTCCATAAGGAACTGATTGATCTGATGGGAAAGGACAACAAATGATGGACGTTGGGATGCCTCTTCATGCCAGCAACACTTCATTGTCATCTCATAACTAAAAGTAAGAAGTAGGAAAAAAAAGAGTAAAAATAAATACATAGTTTAGTCTATGATATTTTAACTATAATGTTCACAATGCTGAGAGAGAAATTGTGTGAAATAGCTGAGTAAAAAATTCTATGGATAAAAAGAATCTTTGAAAAAAGAAAATTTCCATTGGTCTGTTGAGAGTGAAACTGTAGCATAGAAGTGATACTTTAAGTATTGCTAGTACGGCGTATAAATTACCCAATCAATAAGGTACAGGGAAAATCACTGTTCAATTGAAATCACACGGGAATAGTAAAATAGCATGTAACTAAGTGAAATAGCATGTAACTAAGCGAAATAGCATGTAACTAAGCGAAATAGCATGTAACTAAGCGAAATAGCATGTAACTAAGCGAAATAGCATGTAACTAAGCGAAATAGCATGTAACTAAGCGAAATAGCATGTAACTAAGCGAAATAGCATGTAACTAAGCGAAATAGCATGTAACTAAGCGAAGTAGCATGTAACTAAGCGAAGTAGCATGTAACTAAGTGAAATAGCATGTAACTAAGCGAAATAGCATGTAACTAAGCGAAGTAGCATGTAACTAAGCAAAGTAGCATGTAACTAAGCGAAGTAGCATGTAACTAAGCGAAACAGCATGTAACTAAGTGAAATAGCATGTAACTAAGCGAAATAGCATGTAACTAAGCGAAATAGCATGTAAATAAGCGAAATAGCATGTAACTAAGCGAAATAGCATGTAACTAAGCGAATAGCATGTAACTAAGTGAAATAGCATGTAACTAAGTGAAATAGCATGTAACTAAGTGAAATAGCATGTAACTAAGTGAAATAGCATGTAACTAAGTGAAATAGCATGTAACTAAGCGAAATAGCATGTAACTAAGTGAAATAACATGGAAACTAAGTGAAATGGCACGGAAATTAAGTAAAATACCATAGTAGCTAAGTGAAATAGTAGGGCTAAGTGCAAATGCATGCAACGCTAGCCTGGGAAATGTACAGTTTGAGTTGTTTCTAGTTGGAGACTATGCCATTCTTTAGAACAGAAATTCCACCCACACTAGACGCAATCTTTTCAACAGATTAGGTGGAACATTGGTTAAAATCAAAGTTCCAGAGGAAGCTAATCCTGAAATACAAAGATAGTGAGTGAACTAGCTACAGTCCAATTGATTTTGTTTTAAAAACTGGCCTACTATTAGCGAGTGATAGCACGGGTAACTTGTGCTTTTAGGGATCAATAGCACTTGTAAAGCAATTGAAATAGCACTCAGCTTTGCCTCGCGCTGTTTAAAGCAAATTACTCATGCTATTACTCATACAAATGCAGAATTGGAGTGTTTGGTTGTCAGTTGGTTGTCGTAAGTGTGTTAAGCCAGCAGTCCTGGATTCGATTCCCTATGACAGCCAAACATTTTTTTAATTCTGTATTAAAAAAAACTGTGATGTGAGGACTGTTCAAGATTTGCTCATGGTTACAATATTTCTAGTCTGTATAGTTTTTTCCTTTTGGAATAAAAACTGTTAGTTTGCGAAATTTATGAACTCAATTAATAAACGTAGTTGGACAGTGGAAAATTAAATGGCATGTAATTAATTAGCAGTAATGGTTAAGATAATAATAAATGTTTTACAACGAGTGGTGTTAGCCAACACTTGAATTTAACAAAGGAATGTTAGAAAGTAATGATTTGGTAAAGTATCTCACCCAGTAGCTAAATTCAAAATTCCTTATATTCCTTCCTGTTATACTACACAATTAAATTACAAGCCAATCAAGTAGATAGCTTGTTCTATTCCATTTCTTCAAGATGATGTAGCTATTGCATCATAACAAATCATATCTCCTTACATTTCTTCATTGCATGCTAAATTGTTAGGTTTATCCATTCTGTTGCCGCCCTTCAGATACTCCTGAAGATCTCTGTTGCTAGTGTCAGGATAGGGATTGTGTCCTGCACTGAAAATCTCCCAGCAAGTAATGCCATACGACCACTACAGAAATAGGAAAGGCATGCTCAATATGTGGTAAAGATCATCAAGCTAATAAGACTAGTTGTATGCTTCAGAACTAATAGGTGACAGGCTCTGGGAAAACCAGGAATTTCGGGCAAAAATTGAAATTGAGATATATGCTCCAGAACTAAGTCATCTGGAAAAATTCTTTCTTTCACCTATTTTTTTTTTTGCAGAATTAGTCTTAGTGACCCTTACTCTAAGTCTATGCCGAATTTCAAATGTCAAAACAACTTAAAAGACCTCAAGCGTGCTGTGGAAAGACAAGCTACTTTTTATTCTCTCTCGTTCTCGAGGTACAATAAACGGGGAATGGGTGGAGTTTCAAACAAGCAGCTAAAAAAAACGGCATAGCTTTGAGACTATTGCATGCAATCTACAGCTTACCTCTGGCAGAAAGTTTACTACTACATCGAGTAGAGTAGCCAAGGATTCCGACAAGACAGGTTCCAAGACGCTCTGAAAGCTAAAAAGAACTCTACGCAAAACTTCGTTAGTTGCCGTTAAAAAGCGGCTGCACAATTTAATTGCGTATGTGGAGTACGCCGTTAAGTATACGGAAACGTTAATTATAACGGAAGTGGATATTCAATTTATGTTTTCACGATTTCTAGTTCAATTGCTTTGCTGAATACAGCCCAGTTCAACTGCCAGTTTCTGTGCGAGTGAAAGGTTTTACCCTCCAGTATTTTAGCACTAAGTTGAGATAAATTGTAGCTTTTTATTAACATAAAAAACTCATTTTTTTTGGTTTGCCTGAAATGCCTGGTTTTCCCAGAGCCTGTCACAGAGTGAGAAAGTCTAAATCAACTTATTTCAAATTATATATTCAGCATATTATGTTTATAATGTCACAGCATAAATAGCAATTAAACAATCTATGCATAATTTCTTGAAAAAAATGTAAAAGACTTTCTGAGAAATTGAATAGCTAATGATATAGTAAACTATTCAGTTGTTGAAGTTAAAATACAAAATAATTCAATTTATACACTGTAGCAGACATGTCTAAAACAAAAGAACGTAACATACATTTGAGTTACTTTTCTTACCACATCAGATGCTTCAGAAAATTTATATTCTGTGAAGCACTCCATTGCAAGCCATTTCCATGGTAGTTTTTCATGGCTCAAATCTGTCAGTCGAACATATGTTTCATCTTCTCGGAATGATAAAGAAAGTCCAAAGTCCGATATCTTCACTTGATTTTTTAAGTTTAGCCTTAATGTAGGTCAGAAAAATAATAAAACTAACTGTCATTGAGTAAAAATCATTTGTGTTTTTTAACTTTAGCTTTAATAGCAGCACTAACAAACTTCTTTTCATATTTGTTAATTATGATCTTTACTTAATGATCTTCACTTAATGATCTGTACTTAATGATCTTCACTTATTGATCATTTATCAGAAGTTTGTTAGTGCTACTATTAAAGCTAAAGGCAAGCAACGCAAGAATGTTGTAATTATTGCAGTTATCATAATTTTAATGGTATTTACTGCTATTTACTTCATCTAAATTTTAATATAAAGATAGTATTCTATGATGTTTTTTACTTACACAATGTTAAAAGTACTCACATGCAATTTCTAGCTGCCAAGTCTCTGTGAATGATGCCTTCACCAATTAAGTGAGCCATCCCTTTAGCTATTTGAAGGCAATAATCCAAAAGCTTTGTCATAACACTGACCTATTAAATGGCAGATAATAGAAGTAAATTTAATACATGCATGATACCCATAGCTTACAATTTGTGCACTGTCACTAGATTCCATTATCAGAAACTCATCCTTATTCTGCCGAAGATGCTTGTCCAAACTTCCATGCCACATATAAGGCATGACTATGCCAATGCTGGTATTGTCTTTACTTGTTGTAATCCCAATCAAATTCAACACATTGTCATGCATCCTTATTTTCAACATCTTCTGTATTTCTTTAAAGAAGGAGTCCATATCATCACTATAAAAATCTAAACCAGTAATTATAAGACTAAGTTATTTGGTAGTTGGAATGTAATCAAACATGTCATATCTAGCAAGTAATTATTACTAGCCTGCATCTTTTATAATGCTTGCTTTATGCATTCAAATATACTGCCTCAAATTGACATTATAATAATAATATAATTTAAAAAATTTTATTCCGCTTGAAATAAATCACTTTTTAGCACTCCTAAAATTGTGTTTGAAACAAAATAAAATTTGTAATGCTGAGGACCCTTGAGTTTCGGCTGCAATACAATGATGTATGTGCCCCATTCTGTAAAAATCAACTTTTGTGAATACATAATGCTCATTATTTGAAAATGTGAATGTGTAGGGGTCAAATGTAATACTCCCTATCCACTACAAATGCTATGAGCAAACATTGAAGGACAGCCCAAACATAATAAAAGTAATGACTCTTCTGAGGGATTCAACAAATTGTACAAAACTTAGTATGTAGGGCCGTAATTAGACAGATGTTTACATGTGGCTATCAAATGTATGTATGATCTACGACCACTTACTTTTCGGAGTCTTTACTGCCACTATTTCATTGCTGTAAGTTGCCTTATAAACAAGACCAAATTCACCTGAAATACAATAATATATTAGTCAGCATGAAACACAAATTGTGAGAGTGAAATGCCATCTCAGTATTGTACAACAAGTGTAATAAATTTTTTTATTACATTGGATGTGTAAAGAGGTAACTCGGTCACACTTCTAGTCTTTTGGTATTTTCTGAACTACTGTATGCATTGGCACGTTTAATATGCAGCATTTAATAAGGGTAAATATTGAATGCTCACACGATGCCAAAAATACTGACAGAAAATATCTAATGTGTAACAATATAATGTATATGGATGCATACTTGTATTGTAGAATTATTAAATACCATGAGCTATGTTATCGTTGTGAAACTCGATCGCTCTTCTGTTGATCCTGATATCTTTGGGTATTTTGCTAGTAATGTCCAAATGTGGATTTGTGATAGTGGCCATAGGCATAACTGTAATATTGAACATCACAAGCTATGGACATATACGACATGAATTAAGCCACCCTTTACCTGAATCATGCATGTATGGTTGATGTTTGCTACCTCTCTGGAACCTGCACAGGAGTGCTATTATGACCACTATGACGATAAGTATCAAAACGATTATGCCTGCCAGTAATCCACCCACAGAAGCTGCTGAAACTGAATTACACCAAATGGGTACAATAATTATATTCACTGGTTAATAACTAATGAAATATAATAAAGCTTGTTTGTTCAGATGTGTATTTTTTAGCTTAAATGCTGCCAAAAATAAGTTTGTAAATTAATCTATAATAGAGGATATGTCAAATGAATGGTAAAATCAAAATTCATCTCATGTTGTATGTCTGTCTTTACATAAAAAAAAAAAGCAAAATAAAATATTCACGTTACTAAATTGGTCATCATTAGCTTGCTGGTCAAAAAGATGGGCAAACAATAACATATACAATATAATAAAAAATCTACAGCTACATGATATCATGAGTTCAGAAAGTCATCAGCAATATTTAAATAATTTCACTAAGTTTGAACATCTTAAGCAAACATATTCTACAGCATCAAGCCTGATAGGCTAGCAAGCATGTGGACTTACCTGAGCATTCAACTCCAATTAATTCTTGTAACAGATTGCATACTGGAATGCAGTCATAAGAACCATTAGTATTTCTGCACATCTTTCCATCACAAATTGTTTCATTATCACACTCATTAATATCTGTGTATAAATACCAATAAATTAAATTGAATGTATGTGGAATATTTTACTCTATAATGAATTATTGGTAAGCAATGGAAATGAGTCAATATTTATCAAAAATATACACACTAGAGATCTCATACATACACCAGTAGTAGTATGTCAGTAGTGTATGGCTGTTAGAACAATTATGTGACATGGCAAAACAATCATATGACATGGTCATGACATGTGCTGCAATTACCTGAACAAGTTATCCCATCTGTAGCGAGGTTAAATCCTGGCTCGCACAAGCTATTGAAACTACCGACAGAGTTGTTACAAGTTTGATTGCAGCCACTAATATTTGTTTTACATTCATCAATATCTACAATAACCAATATTGACAAAATAAAACAAAAATATTAAAATATATTTTAGTACTTCAACTTCATGTAATTCCTACAATGAATTTTTTACTCTTACGAAGACAAACACTCACCTTCACAAAATTTGGAAATCCCAGAATGCATTATATAATTTTTAAATTTCTCTCTAATTTTTCCATTAGATTTATCTAGTAAATATTAAAGGATTACCAAATTTATTGTTGACTTTATCCACTTCATCTGTACCTCAAACATATGAATACTTAAAAGCTTTGTATAATTTCTCACATCATGTTTTGCATTTATAATTTTCACCTATAACCTATCTTTATGGCATGCTGAAAGAAAAGTCGATTCCACTTTTTGTTGCAATACAAATAATTTTATAGCATGAAATGTTACAGTGGGACAGTTATAACGGTAAAAGAGTAAATACTCCTCCAAATATTTAGGTGTAAAGGTTAGAAGATCAATTTTTTTATAGTCTATCAGTTTCATCCCATTTAGATACAAAAATTGTTAATTATAACTTAACCCGACGTTTCGATTTCTTGCCAAAGTCCTCTTCAGGGGTCAACACGAAGTTGAAATGTCGGGTGAAATTACAATTATCAATTTTTGCTGTTAGAAAGAGAAAAAAATTGCTATTATTATAATTATTTCAGCTGAGAATGACTGAATCATTGACACAATATTATTTTTTTGTTGATTGTGAATATTTAATATATTTGTTCTGACTAATATAAACTTCAATGTTCTCTGTAGATATTAATGAGTGCAGCCGTGTTGAATCCAATGAGTGTGATCTTGAAACTACATACTGTAATAACACTATTGGAAGTTACGAGTGCATTTGTCTAAGTGGTTACAGGTCTCAAATGAATAGGACATTGATTTGCACAGGTAGGGTTGTAGCTTAACTTTAATATCTAGTTTTTTGTTCAACTTAAAATTAGTAATTGTTAAATAAATTATTAGAACTAGCAATATGCTTAAGTAGTTGAAATTGGCAAGCAAACTGTTGCTTGATCAGGTGCTAGTTCGTATCCTTGGTTACAAAGACACTGATGATGGCTGCCATTACGAGTGCAATTTACAGTGCAGTTATTAGACACTCCAAAATCACATTCAGTCGGTCCTGAAAAAAAAAATTCAATCAATAGTTTGCTATAGAGAACTGTAGCATTAAGCTCCGTGTTTTATGCAAAACAGTCAAGATGACTGGAAAGTGTGGATTCTACATCTTGTGTACTACTTATGAAGGTACCAATATACCTTATAAACTATTTGAATACTTTTTTTGTCTTTGCCAAGCATTGAACTGTTTCCAAACTAAAGTGCACATACAGTTTTCAATTTGGAAACCCAGCATCTAGCCAAGTGAATTGTCCGGCAGTGTCATGTTATTCAAAACTTCATAATCAAAACTTGAAACCTTACAAAGTATCAAAGTGTACCTACTGTCATGTTATTCTTTTTTTATTGTAATGATTTGTTACAATCGAGTAACAGGAAAAGTCAACTAGCAGGTAATAGCTATTTCTAAGGCTTCCCTAAATGCAAAAAACCACTACAAAGATTGATATAAAATGTAAATGAACAGGTAAGAAAAAATGATTGACATTAAAAGTAAATGAAATATATAGGGAACATGTAAAAAAAACAAAGCTTTTACACATGAATTAGACCGAAACCAACAAGTGAGACACTCTCAGGGGTAACACAATTGAAAATTGGGGATGTTTGTTTATTTATTTATATATATATGTTTGGACGTATGTATGTCATTTTGTACTTTGACCTTCCGTATTTTTGTGTTCGCTCCGTGTTCGACCCCCGTCCCAATCTTCACTAAACAGAATCCTCTGGTTTAGCGACCATTACCCGTATCACCTTAGAAATTGAATTGTTTACCGCTTTGAATTGTTTTGCGGGTGCAGTTAAAACTCAAAAACTTATGGGAGCTCCATTTCTATTAGAGTTAGTGGCGGTGGTAAGTTATTTGTCACAGTTATAAGCCCTACTCAACAGCATTTACTTGAAAATTCATTATCCACTAGACAAATCACGAAGGTATGTCTTGCGTTGGTATGTTCAGTTGTGTGAAAGTATTGTGCGTTACAACTACTATTAAGAATATCCCAAAGAAAACTTTAAATAACGTGATTTGATTTTGTTGCTTCTTTTTCAATTCAAACAGTTACTGGAGCGGTTACTATGGCATTGAATTCCCTTTACTGCATACGTAATTAAAAAACTCAACTATATTTTAGGATATATTATAACTTAAACTTTATAACTAGTGCATCCTCAGGGTTTTTGCATTTTATTGAACTGGTTTTGTTTTTTGTCATTTTCAGTATTGTGTTTTTTTGTCAACTGATGAAGACCTACGGGTCGAAACGTTTTGACTATTTATAGTTATAATCTACTACGAAAGCTAATAAATAAAATAACCAGAAATTATATTTTAGGAGCTTGAGTGTTAGTTGTTAAAATCAATCATTTAACAATAGTGTAGTTTAAAGTTCACTCGCCATTTGTGCTCAAGCACACCACTAGTATCTCCACTACTATAGTGGTTGAAAACAAACTCTCATGAAGGTATAGTTTCCAGTTAACAAACAGCTGCTATTTATTGCATTACTATGGTTCATTTAGGTGAATGTGAAGTGCTTATATGCTGTGATCCCAATTCTGATCTAGTGATTAAATAAACAAACTAAAATCAATTTTATTAAGAAAAAAACCTTTTTAGCTGCCTAACTAAGACTAGTAAAATTAATACTAAAATTAAGGTTTGTGCAATTGAATAACTAAAAATAAAAATTCAGTGTGAGTTTTCGAAGAACAAATTCAAAAGTAAAATTCAAGTGTTTTAAGTAGAAAACTAAATATGTAAATAAAATAAAAGCTGGGGATTTGGGGAGCCCCTACAGCCAACTTTACACGGTGTGAGTTACTAGTCCTAGTACTAACTGCAGCAGTGAAGATATCCAGAGTAGAGGTAAGAAAGTAATTTTGTATTTGTGTGCTAAAATTGATTGTCTTTTGCTTTTGTAGGTGAGAGCTTGTTGTCAAGAATTCAAGGTAATTCAGATGGTCAAAGTAACTTCAATTTGATACTACAGAAGTTATCAATACTCAAGAATGAGGTAAGTAGTAATTTCATATTTGTTGGCTAAAATTACAAATAATAACACTGGTTTATTTTTTATCGTAGCTGTGAGCTTGTTCAAGAGTTACTGGTGATTGAGATTATCAGAATGGCAGATGTTTGATACTACAAAAGTTACCATTAATCAGGTAAGAGAGTGATTTTGTATTTGTTTTCTGAAATAAAAGGTCATAACTGCTATTATAGTGTTTGCATGAACTAAGCTAAAACATAGTAACAAAACTTAATTTTATGTTACCTAACTATCAGGCTCACTCGCCATTTGTGCTCAAGCACACCACTAGTTTATTTATATATATGGATGTATGTATGTCATTTTGTACTTTGACCCTCCATATTTTTGTGTTCACTCCGCGTTCGACCCCGTCCCAAACTTCACTAAACAGAATCCTCCGGTTTAGTGACCATTACCCGTATCACCTTAGAAATTGAATTGTTTACGGCTTTAAATTGTTTTGCGGGTGCAGTTAAAACTCACAATCTTATGGGAGCTCCATTTCTATTCGAGTTAGTGGCGGTGGTAAGTTAATGCGCTTTTTGTCACAGTTATAAGCCCTACTCAACAGTATTTACTTAAAAAAGCATTGTCCATTAGACGAACCACGAAGGTAAGTCTTGCGTAGGTATGTTCAGTTGTGTGAAAGTATTGTGCGTTACAACTACTATTAAGAATATCACAAAGAAAATTAAATAACGTGATTTGATTTTGTTGCTTTTTTTCAATTCAAACTGTTGCGGGAGCGGTTACTATGACATTGAAACCCCTTTACCTCATACGTAATTTAACAACTTGACTTTATTTTAATAGCTTGAGTGTTAGTTGTTAAAATCAAATTTAACAATAGTGTAGTTTAAGGCTCGCTCGCCATTTGTGCTCAAGCACACCACTAGTATATTATATATAATATGTGTATATGTATTATACAGCTATTGCATCTTCTTTTGGAGCCACTCAGGTGCAATATTACATCAATGATAATATGTTTATTTATTTATAGCTATATGTCAGAATGACTGTGCTTAAACACAGTACGTGTATATGAATTTTCATACATTACCAGCAATGCAAGGCATAGTTTAGCTATTTATACAATGTTAGAGAAATGTCAACATTTAAAACAAATTCAACAAAATATCCTGTGCTCATTTTTTATCCCTTTCCCCCCAGAATAGTACTTTACCCTATACACATATAACAACTTCTATTTAGTCCTGTACATAATTTTCATTTTACTCGATATTTTCTGGTTGCCAAACAATCCTAGATTTTGACCAATAAACTATTGTAAATGACTTCTCGGCTGAAATAATTACAATACTATTAAATATTCTAAGTTCTAATAGTAAATATTCTAAGTTCTAACAGCCAATATGCTGAATTGTTACTTAACCCAACATTTTGACTGCTTGTCGAAGTCCTCTGTGCTGTTATTATAAAATTAACATTGCCTGGCAAAATACATATTAGGAAAATAAACAGTATTACTAAATTTTCAAATTGGCTCTTCCCTTTTCGATTACACTTTGTGTCTATAATTGGCACATGTTATTATTGCCAATTTTCCCAATAGTGACTTTACCAATTTTAGCATAAAGGTGTAGAGAACTAGCAGCTGGGATGAGTGAATCTGAATAAAGTGTTGACAAGTTTGTGCTGAATGAAGTAAGTAATAGTGTATTATCACTTGCTCTTCCTACCATTGGTATAGCATTAGTCATTGGAAGTGCCACTCCCACATAGTCTCCCTCCCTCACTATGAAATGGTCCTCAGGTTAATTTGAATAACATTAATAAAATAATTTCCATACCAATAACAGCATAAACGTGAAGAGCTCCAGTAGTTTGTATCAATGAATCCAAGAGAAGAGACATGTCTATACCACTGTGAGGACTACTCCATAGTGTATAGTCACTTGAAACTCCTACTAACGGAATAGGATTAGACATTGGAAGTGCCACTCCCACATAATCTCCCTCCCTCAATATGAAATGGTCCTCAGGTTTTAACTCGACCACTAGACAGTATATTGATGCAATAGTGTTTTGAGTTTGCAATGTAACTGTTAGAGAACTCTCAGTTACCATAGTAACACTAGAGGACATGCTGTCATTTCTCCAGACTGCAAATATGGCAGAATCATTGTTAGAAGAAGATACTGAGTCAGTGTAATAACAATAATTCCAAGAAGTCACTAATCCACTGCCTTGGGCAGGAAACTGACTGTTAATTAAAATACCAGATGTTCGTATGGGAGTGGATGGGGCAGGATTATGTCCAATTCTGTATTCTGTAGTAGAATCTGTCCGAATAATACAAACAACAACAACAACAAATCATAAACACAATAATATTTGTGTTCTACAATAGTATGCAACTTACTTATTACTGCTTCCACAAGTAACAGGTTTCTGGTTTTACTATTTAAACTGACTAGATTTAATGAGTTTAGATCATCGTCTACGCAACCATTACCAATTGAGGTAATTTGAAGAGCTTCATGCATGGAGTAGCTAGTGACTCTCAAAGGATTTGTATTGACCTGATTTTTCATGCAAGCAGCAACAATGTCATTAGGCTGGATTTCAAATGCTTGATTTGCATTTATGGATCTGCATTCTTTTTCTGGCGGATTACTTTCTTGGAATACCATGTGGCTACCTTCCACTCTGTCATATGTTTGTGTTCTTCTATTTGGTCTAAATACCATAAACTGTACTTCATGAGGTCCTGTAAAAAATCTCCCAAAACAAAATCTCCATTGTGTTACATTTCCATGGCATTGTGATGGAGATTTTATGTTAAGAAAGAGACCAGCAAAGCTAGAATACATGTTTGAATCTTGGGGAGTTTTTCCAAATGTTGGACAGGAGCTTGGAGCATTAATGGCTGCAAAAATTACAAAAAATTTAAAAAACCTTCAAGTCTTATAAAAATAGTTCCTGTAATTACCAAGTTCTGACCCTTCATAAAAAATTAGAATGAATGACATGGTCTATGCAAAAGCTAAGATACAATGTACAAAATTGACTACGAAAGATGTTCTTTGTGTTTACTAATTGTACTAAAGCAAACCACTAGATATACATTAAATTGATATGCATGCTAGAATGCATTGAAAACAGAAATGAACTGAAAGGAGTGGTTAGTATGAAAAGTTCTGCCTTATTCACTGGTTTCAATTTACATCACCACTTTCAAATTTTCTTGATGCAGACCTGCTGACTATATAATAGATGACAAAGGTTATTTATCGCCTACTTAAGATAACATTCACTTTTGTTAAAGAGGAACCTGGATCACATCTCTATGGGCATGCTATCAAGGTTGTACATTGGCTTCTACAGTCTAGATACCAGACCAGGTCCTTATTAGAAAAAAATTCCTGGGGTCGAATAAATGTTAGTTGTGTATAGCATAGGCAAGCTTTGATAATACATGTATGTACACTATGCACGTAATATTAAATAATTAATAGCAGCTGCCACAAAGCAGAGCCTGATTTTTTAAAACCAATCCACCACCACAGTTGTATCACTTATTTAATTGTTCTTTTTTTTTTTCCATTTGTGTCTGTGCGATGCAAGTTTGCGGCAGTCTAAAGTCCCACTGTACAATCCCTTATATCTGGGGAGAAGACTCAATTGAAAGAAAAAAAAGCAGCTTAATTAGCCATGCTACTCATCTTGCATAATTTAACATGGCTGATGCAGACCTTCTTACATTGAGAAGCAACAGGAAGAAGACTTTGCCTGATCAAGCTAAAGTTGTGACAGCTACAAAAGATGCATCTGAGGAGACTGCATCGACTCCCTAAGGTCAGGGAATAATGCCAGCTCAAGCAACAACGTCAGCTCCAGCAGTGCTAATGAAACTTATGTTCCAAATGATATCTCAGATGATGAGCAAGATTTCGGATATTGTGGTAACTATTAAATGGAATGATGCAGAAACAATGATGGAGACGCAGGCTGCATAGGACAGACGTATGAAGGAAATCCAAGCCACAGTGAGTGAGAGGATAAGCAATCTCGTACAGGGAAGCAACTTAGGTCATCCCGACCATCAGCTGATGTGTTTGGTCCAGAATGGAACTCATTTCCAAACTGTGGGCATGTATTCTGTGTTGCTCTACCTGTGTAACGATGAATTATGCTGATGAGATAATCAGGATCAGTATTGAACTAATATTTATCCCATGGTTCTACTTAACTGTGTATGTAAGTGTAGCAAGGTCAAGTGAAGTGTTATTATTTCTTTGCATAATATATAATACTTATTACATGAATCAGAGTGTGAATATTTAATGAGCAGGCTAAATTATTTTCAAGTGCCACAGGCAGCCTGAGAGTGAAACATCTTGCTATATCACTTTGGCAGTGTAAAAAGTGGTCTATTCTATGCTAGATATCTTCACTGCAGTGGTTCATACTAGAGTTGGTAAATCTTGTGAAACTTTGAGTGCTAGTTCATAAGGGGTCTCTACACCCCCAGCTAATATTTTAAGCAGCTGCTGGATAGGCTTCCAGGAAGGTAGGCTAGGCCAGTTTCTGTAACTACTTAGTGTAATTAAGGGTAATGAGCTTGTCCAATACTGGCAATATAGCATGAAATGGCACCCTTGAAATATCTCAGTCACATACTTAAAAATGTAAAATTAATAATTCATGTAAATTAAAGTTTTACCTCGTCAAAATTATATTCAGTGAACCAAAAAAAATGTCACTGCTATCTTTAACATTCGAATTTATTCATTGTTCTTTGCACATTCCTAATTCTTGTTTGTGAATTTAGTATTTGCACTCTTTAGCAATTTTAGACAAGCTAGGCCTACTGTCACATCTATTAAATGTCTTGTTTGGTTTAAATGCACCCTTATTGTCCTTGAAAGAAGAATAAATGTTCCGTTATTAATAATGCCAAAAAACATTATCAAGCCATACAAAACTTTACAGCAAAGAAGGGACAGTTTTATAGTCTGAGTCACCATAGTACAGCATCTTTGGCCAAGTAATGTTGTGTTAAACCATACTTGGCTGAATGTGCTATAGTGCTGCCAATATAATCTGAAAACAGGTTTATATTTCATAGAAATAATACAACTTTTTATTAACTAAGCAAAGTAAAAGCTAAAAGTCGTAGTGAAAGTTAAATGATCTTAAAGTTTAAATTGTTTTGTTCAATGAAATTCTTCCATAATTTTTTTTTATTTTAGTGTATAGTGAAGAGTATGGCCATTAATTTTTGAAATGACATAAAAAGTAATAGAACTGCATGCATAATACAGCAAGTAAGTTCATACACAAGAAATAGCATTTTATATAAGCAAATCATCCTTCATAGCATTTGGACAATAATGAGTGCTAATGTTATAATACTAATTTGCTTGCTCATGTGGTGAAAGAAAAAACCTGGAGCGCTCTAGTATCTAGATGGTACGGTGTCTCTGTGTTGTATTATATACATATAATAATGAATTAATTTTCTTTCAAGTATCCCTTGAATTGTAGACTTGTCACCCATGCACTATGATGTTTTGTCTATTCCTTATAAATTTAAGTGTAGCAGGGTCAAATCATGTTAGTTGAATATATTCATGCATAATACTAGATAAATGCAAGGCAAAGTTTAGTTGGCGAGCAAGTGAAGTGAGCGAGATACCATCAGGTGTAACATAATGTTAGCTTACAAGTCCCATACTTCACCAAATAGAATCCTTGGGAGAGGTCTTTTTCCGTATCATTCAAAACATTTGATTGTTTATCAACTTGCCTCTGACATATTTGAAATTTTGCAGACGCAATTAGGTCTTACAAACACACCAGATTTCATTTTCTATTAGTGGTTGTAGTACGTTATCCTTGTTAATGCACTGTTTGTCATAGTAGTATACCCTACGCAACAGTATTGTTGTTACTTGAAATATATTGTCCATTATCCAATGAAAATAATACGAGGTAAATCATATCCAGTAAATAACTGTGTGAAATTTACAGCCACTACTTCATAATGAATAGCACAAAAAATTATACTTGCATTAAACATTAACTACCTTTACACAGTTATTTAGTTTCTTTCAGTTTTTTTTGCTATTGGCAAGTCTTAATTTAGGCTTAGGTTCAAAATTGTGTAATAATTCTTTAGAAATTTTGTGTTTTTTTTCAGGTCAAACAGTTGTGGAGTGTGACATTGAAAATCTTTGCCATGTGAAATTTTAAATAAGATGGCCGATTTTTAGTAACTGGAGTGCCTGTGGTCAAGAACTACTTACTGATCATTTAGATAGTAAGAATAGCTTATTTTAGAAACTACTGAAGCTTCACCTACTTGAGGAATTTAGGTTAGTAAGTAATTCTGTATTGTTAGCTAAAATCAATGGTCAACGACTTCATACTTTGTAGCTACATTTGGAAATATGAACTGAAAGATGCCTTCCTAAACATGAACAAAAGTTACAACATTAACTTCAGGCAAGCTAGTACAGGTAGTCATTTGTTATCTTTGGTATACAAATTTTTATGGCAAACATTATCAGATATGTTTAAATGGGGTTTCAGCTATCTTTAGTTTGAATTAGCTACTTGTGTACAATAGCTTACTCACCATTTGTGTGCTAAAGCACATCACTGGTTAGCTATGACATCATTATACCAGTAAAAATAGATGCTTTTGGTTTGTTTATTCTGCAACTTTTTGTGATCCAGCATATCTGCCTTTGTCAGTATGTTATGCTATGCTTATAGTTTCTGTAGCTTTGCCAACCCGCCTTTCGGTATATTATAATAATCTTGTGCCTTTCTCCTTCCCTTTATTCTCCCTCTCAACACACATTCATATACAATCATGAAGAAAAGAATATCAGTGATGGTGGCTGCTACTTATCAAGAAATTGTAGTTTTTAAACTGTCTTACTACAACTAACTAGCTATGGTTGCACCTTCATTTAACTCACCACTACAAGAGAACAGTATTAGGATCAGCCACAGTCCAATTTCCATTTTGAATGGCCCTCCCAGCTCTAATTGGTAGTATATCTGACTATTTAATAGAACTAGCTAATTTGATAGCTGGCCAGTTTCAGTAGAATATAACCATAATATTTCGGCTTGTGGAGCCTTCTAGTGGTTACTGAACTGAATGAGGGTGACTGAACAAGGAACTTAACATGAGATCATGTGTGGTGGGGCACAGCCCCTGGGAATGTTAGTTGGTGTTGGAAAATGTCTGTGACATGTGAGTTGTACTTGGGAAGTGTGAAAGTGTAGTCATAATTGAATTAGTGGCAGTCATATTTGGGAGGTGTGAAGGTGTAGTCATAATTGAATTAGTGGCAGTCATTCTGGAGGGGCACTAATTCAATTATGACTACACCTTCACACCTCCCAAGTACAACTCACATGTCACAGAATTTGTCCAACACCAACTAACCCAGAGGTCTTATAACATAGTGAGTGGAATTTATCCCGAAAGCAGAGCTGTGTTTATGTCCTCTGCTGCAGTTTACTCTCAGCCCCTATCGCTGGCATTCTGATGGCACTTGCAAAGGGGCTGATAGAAGCATTGACTTGCAAGAGGGTGCTTTGCGTGACAAAAAATGTCACTGAGCGCATCTAATTAAAACATACGATTATACACATTTATATGACCTGCATAACAAAACACTTGATGTGGTTTGAGGTCATGTGAGTATGATTATATAAGGTTAGTGGGTAAAGGGTTGATACTCCTGTGTGTGATGATAGTTTATTGTTAAGAGTTCTTGAGAAGGCCAGCTTCACTGTTATTCATCTCGGGGCACAGTCTCAGGGTGTCTCTTCAGCTGGAGGGTTATAACCTCTGGGCCTCATAGCCTCGACACAAGACACGTGAGGTAGAATGTTTATTATTTTTATGGTTGAGATTTTTTTTAGTTATTATCATGCTATGTTTGTGATATATATGAGCTAATACATATCTTTCTCTTTTTGATAGCCAAAGTAATAATTAACTATATTGGCTGTTAAAAAGAGAAAAAAATTGCTATTGTTATGATTATTTCAGCCGAGAATGACTGAATATTATATGAGCTGTTTTAGTATTGAAATGGCATTGGTAAACTTGTATTTAGCCAGTCAATATGATGTTATGTTTTTTCATGAAATATAAGTTGTTTTTATGGGAGTAAATTAACTTGTGATACATGGTGCCCCTTACTTTAAAGCAGCTTCAGTCACTCCTAACCAAGCAGTAGTGATTCTAATGGTACTTCAGATACCAATGGTAATGCTTTAATTACCAGCAGTGATAACTCGGACTGACATGTGATACATCATTAGACTGGACTTTTTATACAATCCAGTGAGAAGAAATAAATACAGTTGCAGGTATTTTGAAAAATGCATGTGTTGTAGGGAAATAGTTAGAAAAGTAAGTGCACTTGGTGACCCCAACAAACCTGCATTACACCACATCCTGGCGCAAGTCCTGTTTGCCTCAATTTTACTTTCAGCAGTGGCAAGAACAAAATGCAGTATAACCAGTGATTAGTACTCAATCATCTAATAAATCATGTAGTGTTTGATTGTGTATATAATCACTTGCTATTCAGTTATTCATCGTCAAGTCAAAGTCAGTTGTTGAAGTTGTATTATGTCTTGTGTAAATTGTGACTTGGAATTATTAAACTTTAATCATTTATTGAATAGAACCTAAGCTACGGACAATGAAATTGTAGGATAACCACCATATTGAGCTTAGTAAGCTCAACTTAGCTAATATAAATTTCCATCTACATGCATCTTTGGTGTGTACACTATGAAACAAGACACAGAGCATGTCGCCATGTCACAAGATGGTGCTATATGTGGGTGGCTGGGAAGGAACATTCAAGTCATGCTACTGGCATGACTTGACATCTTTGTATCCAGTACATTCACGAGATTCAATTATCCTATTAGTGACACTATTATTTATGAGTTGGTAATGATTGTATTTTCATAGTGTTTCAGTTTTCGTGGTTACATTAGTTAAGTATGAAGTTGTAGCCTTTACAAAAAATCAACTTTTGTTTTTCTATTTCGTTTAATAGATGCTCTGCTGCATTACCGGTGATGGTAGCTTTGTCCTGGATTGCTTAATACAACACACATTATTCACTAATGTTATGGTCCTCACAATACATCAACAATCACACTAGATACATATTGTGCAAAGTCTACTATGCTAGCTAACCATTATGTAAAATCAAGTCATTCAGAGTCATCACTGCTAACATTCGTGGCATCATCATTCGTATTCTTCATAGTGTCCCTATGGAGCAGTCTCTATGTTCTAAAATAGTTAAGCGCTGCACAGCCATAGTGAGCTGCCATTTTTAGGGTCCCTCAGCCTTAAGTAATGCCCTTGCTGTGCTCAGGACGGTACAGCCTAGTGCCGTCTAAAAACAATAGTTCCCTCCAAGTTAGCGCCTAACTATTATTTATAATAGCACAAACTTTGCATCAGGGTACACTCCTTCAAGTATATTTTTGTCCTGGTCATATTGTTACCCCCCTCCCCCTGTAAATCTATGATCTGAAGTATTATCAGGCACACTATTGTTTGGCTCATAGCTGTAAGGAGTCTGGAACTGTCATTACTGTCTCTGATGAGCTGTAGTCTGATATATACTGGCTGCTTTCTTCTGCCTCAGACTCATCAGGTATTGCTAGCTAACTAAAACTAGCTCAAGCCATAGGCTTATTATACAAACTAAAGGCAGTTACTTCCCTATCTACATCATCACTAAGCCCCACCCACAGCAGGTAGTAATAAGGTGTTTGGTTATATCTCCAAGGTGAAGGGTTAGATAGTATTTTTTATTTGCACATAAAACTACCAGAAAATACCAAAAAGGAGGGAAATTTTTTCATCTTGCTTGCCCTTTAATTTTTAAACTGTTATAATTTAGCTAATTATACTCACATAAACTTTAAATTAGAATTGCATAGACTCACTTTGTTATAAGTGGTTTGGTTTCAGTCATTTTGTGTGTGTGAACATTGCATGTTTATACTTCATAACTTTTGGAATGTAGTTGCATGAATTAATATTTAATTATTAAGCAGGGAAAATCAAGTACACAAGAGATATCACGTGTAATGTGTGACAGAATGAAAGAAAACTTTTTCTATGTCTATTTGTAGACTGAATTATAAAATTATTTTGTTTATTATTAAGATAGAGCTTTTGCACTCATGGACTACAACCATTTGTTACAAGCCTACAAGTTTTCATAGGAATTGATGTTTGTGATAGAGCAACTGGAAGATGGATTAAAACTTTTTTTGCTGAAATATATTTGCTATGGAATGTACTAAGGTTTATACAACTGTTGTTTGCAGATGAATGAACAGTTGTGTGAATAGTATGGCATGAAACATATTTGTATGCATACACTTATGAATAAGTAAAAGCAATGATTTTACAGTTGTGTTGAATATACAAAATTACTATTAAATAGCGATGTTATGATTATTAATTTTTCATAATGATAATTAAGTATTTTCCATAATATTTAATCTTTAAATATTCAAAGCATTTGTACTTTAATGTCAAGAAATGGTGAGGAAGAATGTTTACAATTTTACAGCATTAATGTTTGAGGTTCATTTTTTATAGTGTCAGTATTTATTAATACTCTATTTATCTGTTATATTATACATGTCGAGCAGCTAAATTCTGGATTTTGGTAATATAATTAACACTGTAATGCAAAATCAGGTTCCCAAAGGAAAGTGGCTTATGGATAATATAGGTATAACTTATTGTAAAATCAGTAATCACTTGAAAATTTTATCATTTATTTGGTGGCTAATTTAATATAAAAAATTGATATTTGTGACTTTGTCAGAGCAATGATACATAATATGTTACCTACAGTGAACTCCTGAAGTGACGACGTTACATTTTTATGATAAAAATACTAATTTAACTCAACATAATTACTTTCATTTTGTGTGCATGAATCTGTAGGTACAGTTTTATATGCCACATTTGGCTCCGCTTCAATATGTTCTGATCCTTTTTTGAGATATGTATGATATGCGACATTTGAAGAGGTTGCCACATCTCCTTGACTATTGGAGAGGTTTTCTAAGTACAAACAATATCTCAGTGTAAACAACTAATACTTTGCCTGTTGAAGTGATTTTCTAGGTGTCAATTGTGGTAAGTAGAATACAAATTCATTTGGGTGTACCTCAGCAAGTGAGACAGCCTAGCTATATAAATAACAGTTTCATTCATATTTTCAAAATACGCTGTAAACTTCTTTAAGTAATGATCTAATTGCTAGGGAACATAAATAAATATAATATAATCATAATAATATATTTATTCCATACTAGATATCTTCACAATGATATTTTAGGTTAGTGACCTTGAAATAACTCAAGATATTTCAAAGTTGTTGTTTCATGCTGTATTGCAAGCTCATTACACTGCTCAAGCTCTCCACTTTTCTTGGTTTTTACAACTACCTTCCTCTGGTGTAGCCTACCCAACTGGGTTAGAGCAGCAGTTAAAATAACAGCTTGTGGGACACGTGCCCGGCCCTCCCCCTCCTGCCCCCCCCCCCCCCCCCTAGTACTATTACTCATAATATAGTTTAAAATAATGGATTTTTCCTGAGTAACTTATAACAGTTTCTCACTTTAAGAAACTCAAGTGTCATTGCATTTACTTTTTTTTTAAACAATTTGCTTTGTTTGCTCTTTAGCAGCTTACAGAAGAAAAGTAGTGTTATAGTTAGGATACTTATGAATCACCACCTTACTTTGCATTTGTCATCTGAAACAATAAACTAAAGTCAGCTTTGCAGTCATCACCAATTTTACTATTCTATAATGAACTGGTATGTCACATGTATATGCAACATATTTGAAAGCCATTAGCTCAAATATTAACCCACGGATATGGTCTGTCGTTACATTTTTGCTTATGTAATTATGAGAATTAGCAAAATTAACTTTTAGCTAAGGCTGCATTATAAACAAATCAGTTTTAGAATCAGACATTTGAATAAAACAGGAAGAACGGTACAAAACTACAGCTGTTCATGGCAGTGACAATTAATTTAAAATAGTCATCAGTTAATAACTTACTAACTCCTTTAATGGTGTCATATTGAATGGTATCCTGTGGTTCAACATTGGATTTGTTATTCCATCGAAGAGCAAACGGTATAATTATAGAAATGGCAATAGCAATGAGTATAATAAATATCAATACACCAATGACGATAGCTGCAATGGCATCTCTGCTTATTG
>WLWD01003466.1_pt1 | contig 72759 bp, 40 predicted proteins | sample 6712731 | NCBI WGS metagenome assembly WLWD01 (sample SAMN12718690, study PRJNA576275) | sponge metagenome | isolation source: marine sponge | host: Mycale hentscheli | place: New Zealand: South Island, Marlborough, Capsize Point | collected 2014-11-01
AAAAAACTCTGTAACTTTATTCTAAGGGGGGTATTTTGCTTATGCCAAAATTTGGATTCAATTCAGTGATCCGGTTCCACGAAATATCAATTTTTATTTTCAAGTTGACAACTGATTGCAATTTCACCACCCCCCCCCCCCATAACGTTGAGCACCGCAACGCGCAATTTATTTGGTAAGATAATCAATTAACTTGTGACAGCTCTAAAAAGAGCCCATTTGTAAACAATAATAAGAAATACAAATGAGCCCTGAGATGGCCGTTGTAACTTTGGAAATAGTTAGTTCCTCGAGCAAAAGTGATGGCGTTTTCCCGATGTTGCTTGGAGTTGGTTGCTCATTAGTGGGAGCGGGTAGTTCAGCACAAGATTTAAACTTGTAGGCGATAGGGCTGAAGAGTATAGCGGTAGCAATCCCGATGGAAAGAACTGAAGAGATGATGATGGAGTCTATACGCAGCGGAGTCTCAATACAAGGTTGGTGGAATTGTCGGAGCTGGTACCAGTCAGGGTGGAGTTGGTCATGGTTGAGACAGAGTTTTAAGCTGCTCCAATGGCTTCACAAGTACAGCTTCATTCCCCTGCAAGTATAATAGAAGGATGTTATTCGAAATGACTGTCTCAGACTAGTACACTACATACAAGTTATAGCTCAGAGACCGTTTGTGTCCACCTGCTTCGCGGTTTTTGGCGCCAAAGTTAATTGATTGTTTGCGTGGCTCGGTTACGTGTCCAACATCCCCTGGTTTAGTTCACAAATGCGCAAGCGCAACACTCTGACATCACAAATACGTCGTCATTGAGATAGAGCTTCCGCAAACGTCACAACTTACACCAAAAATACTAACACTCTCACAAAAGCATTTTTATTTCCCTTAATTTTCAAGATAGGGGTTTCAAATTCATATGGATTAAAATACAACTATTTAGGTATTTTATATTAAATTCCCAAGACACTTACTTCAAAATTGCAAAATTACCAGCTTAAAGCATTTGGGGAGTTTAGTTTTTTATAAAAAATGAAATTAAAAATAAGTAAAATAGTATTAAAATATAAAAAATTGGTACAAATCAAATTAATGAGCCATAGATTCAGTCTGCAAAATCTTTAGACACTCGAATTCAATTTACTCTTTTTCTGGCTTAAAAACATCAAAAATATCCTCCATTTATAGGGTCACTTCTTCTATCTATTACCACAGTTGTGACCACAAACCACAATTTTTTTAAAACATAATCAATTTCAATATATATTAATTTGTGTGTGTGTGAAGTTTCAGCTTCCTGACATCAATCTGACTGCACATGTATACATTTAAAGAACAATTAACAAAAAACAGAACTTTCTACTCTTTAAGCTGGACGAACTGTACTTGCACACACAGATCACACTATTTTTCAATTGACAATGTGTAGACTAATTTATGGAATGGTTAAAACTTTTCTTACTCCAGTTTTAATATTACCCTGCCCCCTCTCTCCTATGCTACATACGTGTGTACCTGATTGTGTTTATTTACTGTTGTGTGTTTGTAGTTGTGTCTATTGGCTTCCTCAGTTCGTCATTCACAGGGAGCGAAAGAGATGAGTATGTCACCTTGTCTGTGGGTGTGATTGGTGGCCAAACTCTTCAAGCTGAATTCATCGTTACACTGAGTAATGAAGATCAATCTGTTCCAAATGCTGCAGAAGGTACAATAATAGCTCAAATCATGGTGATGATTTTTATAACTATGTATTACACTTTAATTGCCCACATTGTTTTTAACACTGCCTGACTATGGAACCATAATTAACTCATGGTTTGTATGCAATTGTTAGATAACTTCACTGAACTTTAAGGCTCATTTAGTATGGTTTATGATTTTATATACCGATGATGATAAAAATATCAGACATAAACTATCTAAATTGTCATCAGGCATTATCAAATGCAATTTATCACCTAGTAGTAAAAACTTGACTGGCACTCATTCCCACTGTGTTTTATCTCGTGTACAGCTTCATCAGACTATGAGCCATTTAGGATGGACCTGACCTTCTCTGCCAGTGTCAGAAGAATAGACTTCAACGAGTCTATCATTAATGATCACGTCACTGAGAACAGGGAAGAGTTTCTCGCACGCCTACAGAGAGTCACACCTGGAAACTTTGCAACTGTAGGTCCTGATCGTGCTGAAGTCTTCATTGTCGATGATGACCGTAAGAAATCGTGAAGATTAATAAATTAAGTGCTCACTCAATGTTTGTTTTGTAGGAATCACCGTTGGCTTTGATCAAGACTCTTACTCGGTTAACGAGACTGACGGTTCGGTTACTTTAGTTGTGCGAATTATTGACGGAAGTCTGGGAAGACCTGCTGCAGTGAACTTTTTTACAACTGACGGAACAGCCACTTCAGTAAAACCCATTGACTTCATGTCAGTGACTGGGTCAAGTCTAATATTTGGCCCCTCCACTACGTCTCTTCCGGTGGTTGTGTCCATTGTTGACTACAATATCGTAGAGAATCCAGAGTTTTTCTTCGGTAATCTAAGCACGACAGATGATGCAGTGTTACTGGTACCTGATTTCACAACTGTTACTATATTAGAAGTGATTGGAGATGACAGTAAGCAAATATAACTTCCTCCTTTTTATTATTATTTAATTTTTTTTTTATCTAATGTTTAAACCCTTCACTTTGTCATGTAATAGAAGCTTAATATATTAAATAGTGGCACTTGTTTTATCACATAAGAGAAGAGATTGTAGGATACTGCATTTATCTAAGCATTGACTATTGTTGTGTGCATGTGTGATTAGCCGTTATGATTGGATGGGAACAACCGGTCTATAGTTGTGTCCATTGTTGACGACAATATCATAGAGAATCCAGAGTTTTTCTTCGGTAATCTAAGCACGACAGATGATGCAGTGTTACTGGTACCTGATTTAACAACTGTTACTATATTACAAGTGATTGGAGATGGCAGGTCTCTCCAGTTGTCCTTCCAGAATGCTAATAGTCAGTGGTACTGAGCCTTGAACTTCATTAGTTGTATAACTTGTAGGATTGAAACCAACTCGAATTGCTAATAAAAAATAAAAGGGGGGAAAACATTAGATAAAAATAAAAAAATAAAATAATAATAAAAAGGAGGAAGTTATATTTGCTTACTGTAACAGATATTCCACTCTTTGTATGAATAATCACACCGAGAGAAATTCTTTGCCTCTCATTACTATATTCTACTTTAATGATGTGTATTTGTGTATATTCAGTGTTTACTGTTTTCATTTAGCTGTTACAATTGGAATGGATCAGAATGAAGTCATTGTGATTGAGGATATAGGCATCATAATGCTTTGTGCGAGCGTGATGATGGGGTCATTGCAGCGAACGGCAGTGGTATCCATCATTTACCAAGACAGAGGAGCCATTAGTAAGTCTATGAAAGAATATCTTGCATGTACCAGTTTACTGTGGTTACCGCAAATTATTTCACTAGTAAATGGGTTTATTTTTATTTTTATTATTACCCTCAGCGTGCATGCACGTCAAGGTTATAGTCATTCTGTCTGTCACACGCTGAGTTTAGAGATTCCTGACATTTAATTGTTGATTTCAACAATTGTGACCGTCTACAGGAAAACCGGGCACAAGGCGGCACCCTTCAAAAATTTTTTTTTCACTTACAGAGTTATCAGCGTCCAGATATTAAGCTCTCCAAGTTTTATCGTCGTAGCTTAAGGTTACGGGGTAGTTTTTGCTCATGAATATTCATGAGTTTTACTTTTGACTTTTTTTTTATCAATAAATATGTGACAGGCTCTGCGAAAACCAGGCATTTCGGGCAAAAATTGAAATTGAGATATAGGCTTCCAGAACTAAGTCATCCGCAAAAATTCTTTCTTTCTCCTATTTTTGTTCTTTGCAGAATTAGTCTTAGTGACCCTTACTCTAAGTCTATGCCAAATTTCAAATGTCAAAACAACTTAAAAGACCTCAAGCGTGCTGTGGAAAGACAAGCTACTTTTTATTCTCTCTCGTTCTCGAAGTACAATAAACGGGGAATGGGTGGAGCTTCAAACAAGCAGCTAAAAAAAACGGCATAGCTTTGAGACTATTGCATGCAATCTACAGCTTACCTCTGGCTGAAAGTTTACTCCTACATCGAGTAGAGTAGCCAAGGATTCCGACAAGACTGGCTCCGAGACGCTCTGAAAGCTAAAAAGAACTCTACGCAAAACTTCGTTAGTTGCCGTTAAAAAGCGGCTGCACAATTTAATTGCGTATGCGGAGTACGCCGTGAAGTATACGGAAACGTTAATTATACCGGAAGTGGAAATTCAATTTATGTTTTCACGATTTCTAGTTCAATTGCTTTGCTGAATACAGCCCAGTTCAACTGCCAGTTTCTGTGCAGTCAAAGGTTTTACCCTCCAGTATTTTAGCACTAAGTTGAGATAAATTGTAGCTTTTTATTAACATAAAAAACTCATTTTTTTTGGTTTGCCAGAAATTCCTGGTTTTCCCAGAGCCTGTCACATATGTCCAAATGTCTCTATTTGTAAATGGTTACTAAAATTTACTATTCTGAAGCTAAATCTATGGCTATTGGTATAGATCCACTAACAAAGTAGTTCATTTTCACCAATCAAACAACCTGACATACTGAAATAGTTTGGCTACACATCACATTGGTGATAACGCATCTATGATCCTGAAATTAAATAATGGGCTAAAATAGCTTCATGTCTAGGGCGGCTCGATGCTAGCTAAGTTCCAGTAGAACTGAGTGCTGCAAAGTTTCACTTACATTAGTCAGAGTTCAGCGACGGTTTGCCTTCTCCGGGTTGTAACTCAAGTTAGGCACACTTTTTTTTTAATATTCTTTCGAGTCGCCCTGCGCCTAATTTCTTATAAATAGAACAGCTCATTGGCCGCTGCTTGTTCTGTGTATTTCCGTTTAAAACGGTTGCCAAAACACTCATTAGCAGAGTCTAGAATCATAGCCCGGGAAAAGTAACCACCGACCTGCCAGAACTTACCAGAAACCCGCCAAATCGCCCACGCATCAACTGTTCACTCCTCGCTCGAGCAAGAAGCCTTAGAAGATGGGAAATAAAAAGCATAGAGTAACCAAAGGCAGTTCTCATAGGCATGTATATTGCAAGAAGAAGGGAGCATGCAGGAAGAAAAAGGTGGTTAACAGTGAGGAGATTTGTAGTTATGACAGCAGCAGAGCTCAAAATTCTGGATTAGAAGGGAGCAGAATCATCAATCTTGGCAAGTTTCAAGAGTACATTGGTGATTTGCAAAGACATTCATCTGAATGTGAGGGGTCCATGATTCTTTGTGGAGAAACTAGAAATGGATTTGCATCTATTCTGGAAAGCAAGTGTTCATATTGCCAAAAAAACATTGCTTTTGATACTTCGAAGAAAGTGAAGGGTCCTAAACGGTACACCAGGTGAGTAAGGTTTAATTTATTTATTTCATGCATACATCATTTATAAAGTATTACTTTAGTAATTAAGTAAATTACAACATATTACACAAAAAAAATTGTTTTTTTTTTTGTAGTAATTTGAGATAGGAAACTGGGTGCCTTGTCTTCCCAAGAATTTGATTAATAAAAGTCAGAAAGGAAGATAACTTTATATAGACCAACAATTTCAAAATATGTTCAACACTTTCTTAAATTCAACCAAACTTAAATCAATTTACCTCCAACTTTAGCTTCCCCCTTCCTAATTAAGTTCCCTGATTTAATAATTATAAGATTTGGTGACGCTTTCTTCATAATTATGACTAGACGGGTTTCTCTCCCTTACCTTTCCTACCTCCCCAAGCCAAAAAAGTGTGTATTCCCTATGGTGATAAGTTTCTATATTAAATCATAGGTGGGAATGCAATCTTGCTGCAGTTTGGGGTCAAATGGTTACTGGAGGTGGGCACAACAATCTGGAAGAAATGTTGAGTGTCACAGGCATACCAGTGATGACAAAGAAGTGCTTTACTACTACGGAGAGGTATATTGGTGAGACTTGGCGACTTGCACTAACTGATACAATGTTGGAAGCTGGAAGAAGAGAAAAAGAGATTGCTATAAAGAGTGATAGTTTCTGCGATGGGGTACCAGCTATTACAGTGATAGTTGATGGGGGGTGGAGCAAACGATCGCACAAGCATTCGTATAATGCGAAGTCTGGTGTAGCTGTCATTATAGGCTAAGCAACTGGAAAACTTCTGTACATAAGTGTTCGTAACAAGTTTTGTCAGGCTTGCGCCTTGCATTTACCACTAGATAAACATACTTGTTTTAAGAACTGGAGCGCATCTTCATCTGAAATGGAGACTGTGGTGGGAGCAGCAGGAGACTGAGGAGTAGGGCTGCCACCAGAATGTCAGACAGAGCCACACAACCCTCATTATCAGGCCCTTCTATCAGCTTGCTGCTTGTCAAGGCAGATCAGAGGATTGCTTCAGGTTAAGTGTGTATGTTACTATCTCCGACAAATGACACTGCCAGGTGCACATGTCCAGCAGGCCAATATAGTGAACCCACTGAGCATGTGCAAAGTGATCATGTGATACAGGAAGTGATGTAATGAATGGTGAGGGTTAAATGGAATGTATGTAATTAGCTAAGTAGAAATAATAATAATGCATGCTGAGGATATTATAGTTCTAATGATAGTGTTAATGTAGGAGTGTCTAAGGGGAGTGGTTTATAATAATGTGGGGAGTGGCTACTCTATAGGTGATGGTGATAGTTCCGTCCATCCCACTCTCATCCAAAGTGTGCCAGGTTGGGGTCACATGATTCAAAAATTGGAGAGTGCTAACCACATGTGCAAGTGTTATAGAGGAGCACTAGAACAGCTAGTGTAAGATAACACTTCCTACAAAGGAAGTGGTGGGTTGACCTTGAAGATGAGGAAGCGACTTGTCAGTTCAGCACGGTGTGCAATCAAAATGAGAAGCACAGAAAATGACAAAGTGAAGGGTTTAGCACTTTTGAAGAAAGATTTGATTAATGGCCCACGACACTGCTTTGGAATTCATGCACACTGTAGTCCCGACTTCTGTCAGTCAGTCAGAAGTACGCAATTAGTACAGCAGCAACAGTTTTCAACTGAACAGAATCCTGCTTCCCGTGATTTCAGCATCAATACATCTCAAGAGATCATTGATACTCATGATGGTTTGCTCAGCACCAGCGATACTGAGGTTTGTCAACTATCTGTTGCTTCTGAGTCATGCACCAATAGGCTGTCCTCTCACAGTTCTTTCAAATAACCACAGCTTGAATCAGTGTCGTTGTCCACCATGGAGAGTGATAGTTTGAACGTTGACGAGGACCTAGAAGGTAAATATTATGTGCATGTAATGCATGTGTGTGCTTTATTTTATAACAAAGATAATTAAAACATTATTATGACGTACCTAAATTACCTGAATTAATTAGGTTTGTTGAAATTACATTAAGAATAATAATTGCAATTAGTTCAAACTTATTTTATTCAGATATTGTTGAACCTCCTTTGATTACATATCAAAACTAAATTAAGTTTAACCACTAAATTACTTTATTAAATTTTTCCCCTTCATTAGTGATTGCTAGTAATCAAGAAGAGATTTGGAGGGACATAATGGCAGATGATGATCCCTCAGTTGAACAGGAAGTACGACACGGTGGACAGTTGAAGTGGACCCGAAACTTTTCCATGATGTTCAAGTTGCACTCAGCCGGCTAGTTGGAAAGGCGCATCAGCTTCTGGGAAACTCCACCGCTAACTTGGCTGTGTGCTGGATGCACATACGAACAGAATATGATGGCGGAAAAGTGATCAACAGATCACAAAGTGGCTCATGGGAAGGCAGATGCATGGGTGCAGGTCTACAGCAGAATCTGGGAAAAGATTGGGGTCCCAAAGTGTGGGAGCAGATGTCTGGAGAATCCCCCAATAACATATTTACACGTGTGATGGATGTTTCTGTGAAAAGGGTAGAAAGAGATAGGAAAAGAAAAGCAACTGAGAAAGCACAGGAAAGCAGAAGGCGAAGTAAGTATGCTCGAACAGATGATTCATTTGGAGCTCGCCGAGCCTATAGTCGACACGATCAAGGAGATGTGCCTGAAGAAATATCAAGTGACTTTCCAGAGGACTATTTATTAGAACTTATGTGCAATTACTACAATACTAATGTAGTAGTTACAGAGGAAAAGGCTATTGAAATTGAGCAGGAAACCAGAAATCAGGCTCAAGATCAACAGTGTAATGTGGAACGTCGTAAACGTGTTACTGCATCCTAAGTAGGAGGCATTGTAAAAATGAGGACAACCACAAAAAGAAGCAGAAAAGTCAAAGAATTACTTTATAATACTTTCAGAGGGAATTCAGCTACCAGATATGGATCAGCAAAGGAGTTTCAGTGCATCAAAGAATATGTTGAATATCAACGCATGAATGGTCACAATCAGCTTTGTGTGTCTAAGTGTGGATTTGTTATTTCAGATGCTGACCCATGGCTTGGAGCAAGCCCTGATGGATATGTGTACGATCCTGATAATACTGAATGCCCACATGGAATACTGGAAGTTAAAAATCCATACCGGGATCGTGAAGAATCAATCGATGAAGCTTGCAAGTCTCCTGGATTTTGTTTGGAGAAGAAAGGTGACAAAATGAAGTTGAAAGTGAGGCATGATTACTATTTTCAGATTCAGTGCCAACTCTATAGCACAAAGAGAAGCTGGTGTGATTTTGTAGTACGAACTGAAAAAGCACTATACGTTGAAAGAGTGAAAAAGAATCCTGAGTGGTGGCTGCAGCATATTAAAATAGCAAAGACATTTTATTTCTCAGCGTTACTGGCAGAATTGACGAGTCCTAGGTACAGAAAAGGAGGAATTAGGGAACATGTCAATTTTACATTGTAATTCACAAACAAGCAGATTATCTCAATCATTTATAATATCCTCAATACAATCTATAGTTACAATCTTAGAAAATGTAATTACATTCACAACCACAAGCACTTAACTGTTGACCCTGTTGGAACCACATGTGGTTTTTAGGTACTATGAATAAGAACATATGAGTGGGTGTCATAAAGCCACATGTGGTCAGCTACTACATGCCGTATGTGAGTGGGTGAAACTGTACCCCGTAACCTTAAGTCGTTCCCACTATAATAGACCTAACCGTTCCCTTCCGTCGGCTTGAAACAATACATTTTAAAGAAATCGATCGATCTTTTCTCGATATTTACGCACGCCGCGTTGTGCCCGGTTTTCCTTTAAACGGTCACAATTGAAGACCTTTTATTGTAATTCTTATTTTCAAGCTGATTTTTAAGAAATCACGAAGTATGGGCTCTGCTTAGGTACTATCTTTTGTGGGATGGGCAATGCCCCTTTCGTCACGTCGTAATCAGGGTTGGGGTCAAATACTTTATATAGTATTTAAATACAAATACAAATACTTTGAAGAACTCGTAGTATTACAATTACAAAAACAAATACTTTTGAATTGCATACAGTAGCCAAGTGTTACGTGGGAAAATTGATTACACCTGACTAACATTAGTTCTTCAAAAGTTTTGAAGAAACTTTGACACAAGTATGCCCATTATTCATATACATTCGGTTAATTTACTAGCAGCTTTTTACAATAGGAGGTGGAGCTATTAATTATTATAATAGCTTGGACCAAGAAATACTTAATTCTGTACTTTCCAGAATTAAACAATAGAATGAATCTGTCCAATAGAAATAAATGTTCCAGATCTTTTATTTTCTACTTGATACTATTACAAGAGCTCGCATTCCTACCTTATGATATTTTTAAAAGTATTTGAAATACTTCACTTTTTAAATCTTAAAATACATATACTCCAAAAGCGTATTTAAATACAGCTTAAATACAAATACTTATTTATTAGACCCCAATCCTGGTCGTAATCATTAATAATTTCTTGCAGTAAGCTATAGTTTTGCTTTATGCTGTGAAGTAAACTGAGAGTTGCTGGAAGGAGTTTCACGTTGATTGTCCCTGCCACATTTAGCTTCTCTTAAGAAGACAGTATGTTTTCATTGCACAGCTATATTGATACTTGATTTGTCTGAGAAATGATTTAATGGCTAGCCAATGTGTAGTAATAGGGGTTCGCATTTTTGGTACTTAATTTTTTGTTGTTTTTTTTTTAAATCAGCTATGATGAGTAATGATTAATACGAATTTTTTCTATGAAGTGTATGTATAATGCCTTTTTACCTTCTTTCTGTATTTTTCTGTAGATGGAGTGGACTACGTGGGGAACAGAATTGATCTCATGTTTGCTCCAAGTTCTGATGAACAATGCTTCGATGTGTCTATCACGAACGACGACAACTTTGAAGTGACAGAGAAGTTCTTTGCCAACTTGACTACTTTAGATAATGACATCCAGCTTGCACCGATGTTCACAACTGTGAGAATTCTTGACGAAGATAGTAAGTAAAAATGATGGCAAAGATGGTAGCTGATTTTATTTATTTATACATTTTTGATTGTTTGTTTGTTTGTTTATTTGGGGAGGGGGGCTGCATTGTAATAGAAGCTTAATATATTAAATAGTGTCACTTGTTTTATCACATGAGAGAAGAGATGGTAGGATACTGCATTTTTCTAAGCATTGACTATTGTTGTGTGCATGTGTGATTAGCCGTTATCATTGGATGGGAACAACCGGTCTACAGAGCCTCAGAATCTGATGGATCGGTGGAGTTGTGTGCACGAGCAGTTGTCAATGGAGACCCCTCAGGACAGATACAGTCTAGCATCCCATTTATTCAGATTAGTCTTGCTGGTGGCTCAGCAAGTCCCGGTAAGTTTGATTCAAATTCGCTAATGTTATTGCCTTATGCGTCTCGCTTTACCAAGGTGTACTTTTTTAAATGAAGATATACAAGTGTTTTCATAATAGTTCATTTCTTCTAATTAATTTTATAGAAATTTTGACAACCTTTTCTCGTAGTATTTAAGATTTCTGATGTTAAATTTTTTATCAAGTCATTTCTTCTCCGGGAAGCCTTACTCAGTTGATATAAATATACCCAAAAAAAATGCAAAGATATTACGAAATAGTTGTCAATATTCGTAATTTCTGTTATTTACACAGTAAAAAACTGTCTCTACAAAATCAGTGTTTCCTATAAGTTTTTAAAAGTTTTGTTTTATTGACAGTTTCCCCTTTTATTTTCTTATATGAGCAAATCCGGGTATTTGATGTATGTTCATGTACTCATTGTGTGATACCAATTAACTATCTTTGTTTCTTTGCCATCATCTTTATATTGATAGGAGCTGACTATAAACCTGTGTCAAAACCTAATAGCTTCAGTTTCGGTAGTTCATCTGGAAACATGTTGTGCACCTTGGTGTCAATCGTGCCAGATAGTGACTATGAGATGGATGAAGAGATCTTGTTAGCAGATTTGTCTATGCCAAAAAACTCTCGAGTAACACTAAGTCCAGCTCAAACTGAAGTTGTCATTGGGGATGACGATAGTAAGTAATTTTTCACAATAAACATAATATCTATGTTTATAAATTAAAAAAAATCATACATAATTATAGCTTGGCTATTTAAGCTAAAGCACATCAATAGCTTAAAATTAATAGCAAGCGTTTCTGTGTATATAATTTTGTTGCAATATTGTTGCTTTAAGCAACTGATAAAAATTTAAATTATTTGGCACACTTAATTCAAATTTATTTTTCTCAGGAATATGAAGTTAACTTAGCTCGCTAAATAAAAAAAAAAAGTTGCATTGAAAAAAGTAAGAAATTATATAGAAATTAGCAAAAATTAACTTCATCTTTTAATTTATCATCCAGACTTATTATGTACATAGAGAATAATGAATAATTACAATTGCTTATTAAACAAACAAAATTATTGTTTCTAACTGTTTATGTGCATATTAGTTACATTTATCATGTTCTATCAATAGATCACACAACCACAGTGCTGACTGGTGTTGCTGAGACCATACCCTTAGGAGTTGTGGTAGGTTCTGTACTGCTGAATGTGGTCCTCATCATAGGAGCAATATCTGCTGGAATACTTATTGTGTATAAAATTAAAACTTCCAGGTAAATGTCAGTAGTATTCAGTTATTTAAACCTTTGGTGGCATTAATGTCACAAACAAGAGCTGACTGTATGATGTTACAATTAATTTCAAGGGTCATACATACTATGTAGGTCTATGGATAAGTTAGATTTAGAAGTTAACTGACCTCTTCCACTTTTCATATTAGCTGGCTAGAAACAAAAGTGTCATTTCTGGCTTGTACAATCATGAATAGATTCAAACAATTTTCCAGTACTTTTCACTATCTTCTAGTACATATGGATCATTTCACCTCACTGTAATGTGCCTGGAACAATAATTGTCACCAATTTTCTTAAGTCAGTCCATTACTGCAGGTTATACTAACAAATAATCCTCCATTTTGTTTTACTTTAAACCAGTGATTAAGAAAACGCTAGACTCCCAAGAACTAAGTATGGTTATAGGGCTGAATATAACAGTAGGAATCATCAATATTTTGATAGTAGCCATAGCAGTAGGTGCAACTAGTCTATATAGAAAAAGAATCTGACTTTACCTACAAAGCGAAACCTAAGAGTAAGACAAAAGGTCATGCTTGAAAAATTGCAATGACATGCTGCAAAAATAGCAATGACAACGTTTCTTTAATTTGTAGTGAGCTGTATAATAGTGGAGCTTATTTTGCATTAAATTTATGTCAATCGAATAGCTATACACAAAAGTTCAATAAAAAAGTAAAATCTTTTAACACTTGCATAATGAGGTATAAATAATAGCCTAGAATATTAATGCTAAGATTTTGATCGACTTGATTCACCATAACACCCAAAGATATGTTTATTTGCACTATTTTTGAAAGAAGATGTATTTATCATGAATATAATGTTCAAAACTTGTCTGCATTGACAGAAGTTCAGTTTATTCACAACCACCTGTGTATCACAAATACGAGACTGACATATCCAGTTAAATTCAAAACTGGGCTAAGTGTTGCAGCCTAGTTTGTATGTACTATATATAAAAATTTAATGCCAAACTAGAGTTATTATTAATTAAGCTCACTCAAGTCAAAATGTGTTGATAAGTTAAGCAATGGAATTAAATTATGAATTTTCATATAATTGGAATACAATAAGTTTTAGTATTATGTACGTCCATGTGATATTGTATTGTTATAATGATTAGTTAATACATTTATAGGGGGAAAAATGCAGCCAAAGATGTTAATAATGCTAACACAGAATATGAAGAGATTGACACTAGTTTACCTAGAAAGTCGCTCAAAAGCATTGAAAATTATGAAGAAATGACCATGAGTAATTGTGTTGCTTATGGCGAAATCAGTGCATCAAATATTGAAGAAACTCAAATTGTTTTAGAAAGTAGTGTTTATGAAATTGTTCAGTGAAACTTAAAAAATTTTAATAAATTTTGTAACTATTATTTGCACACAAGTTTATAAGTCATGTTTTTAACAATTACACACATCAATTTTATACTTTGTAATTGATTTTTATTAGGCAGAACTAACTAAATAATATTTTCAAATAAGTATGTTGGGTGTTCAGGGATTACCAGTAGCCCTCCCTTTCACACCAGTCACTGTATAATCATTCAGCATAAATGTTTGTATTTCTGTACAATTGTGATGAAATGGGATAAACATGTTTCACTGAAGCTATAGAAATTTACATCAGCACACAAGAACATTGTGCACAATTTTGCACTGTGGGGAACACTTATCTTTCACTGCTGCACAATATTTTGATAGTCCAAGTTATAATTAGTCAATTGCTAATGTGTTCTGGAAATGAAAACATAGAGATAATGATTATCAAGATTAAAATTTTGCAATGTCTGAACTGAAAATACAATCAAGAAACTGCTTTTTGCACAGAAATAAATATGATAGTATGAAAGCAAAACTTAGTACAAATTTTCTCACTTTGCTCTTATTAGTTATTTAATATAAATTCACTTGAATACAAATTGGCTACTGTACATTTTTGTAGATCCTTTAAATCACTGTAATGTTTACCAAATGCTTGTCTATATAAAAGTATAAATATAACGCAAGAATCGTATTAAACCAGCTAAATTTTAGTTATCATTCAATTACAGAATTAAAGCAAACCCTATTGAGTCAGTGAGTCTGACAGTGTTTAGATATTTTTTTAGTGAGCATGTGGGTGGTAGAACTCATCACTTTATCTATTATACTACCTGCTTTTCAGTTAATCTGTGATTCTCTGATAAAATAGAATATATTAGTTTTGCTTTCGTAATAACAAACATTTTAGTTTCTATCATGTGACCTCCAGTTATCGTTAAGTAATTTGAGAACAGAAAATAAAATTGAAATAAACATGTTACTTAGTGGCAATTTTACTGTGGAAATAGTAGCTTAGGGACAGCCACTTTTCCCTGTAAAAGCATGTTTTATTGGTTAAAATTCTTTCGTTTTTTAGAGCCTGTATTGCTGTAATGTTTTACTGGATTGTATAACACTGTATTTTTGTTGTGTTAACCTCACTAGCTACATACACATTTAAAAACAAATAAAACTATGCAAACAAGTGGATAAACATGTTTTTTTCCAAAAAATATTGTTTATATCAATTTCCTTTGTTATAGTAATCACTTAAAAAGGTCATGGGATGTTAAAAACTTTGATGTTTATGAGTGATGGGGTACTAAATATAGTGTACAGAGGATATTGACAAAAAAGTAATTGCCATTTTCATTATGTATTCGAGCCTTTAGTTAAGTGACGCACAAAAACATGAGACACATTCACAACAAGGTTTCATTAGTAAAGTTATTATAGCTAATTCTACATGGAATCTATTCTACACAAGCTTGAATAATAATTGGTAGTAGCACCAGCATTGACTCATCCATCCCGACCAAAATATTTTTTCTACAGAATAGCCTTTTAGTAGACTGTTGTGTGACAAATATATCTGGTATAGGTGGCACAAAATAACAGTCTAAGTACTGTTTTTTTTTTATGTGTGTGCTTAATTAATTAAAATTCCAAGCCGCTCTTTCTGCACTATACATTGTAGCCTTACAATACAATAGACTACAAAAGCACTTAGTAACCCTCATTAAGCGAAAATATATAGAGTTATCGATTTTTTTAGTATGTTTGCTTATCAGTTGGTTATGCTCTACTTTTTGTATTATGATAATTCATTATTTAATAAGGTTTTAACTTATTCAGAGTAACAATTTAAGTTCTACTTTTTATTTCAGGCCATTTTTGAGAAAACATGAAGCAGTTAGCTCTAGCAGCCATGCATGATAATATAAAAGTTTCCCAACACAATTCAGGATGATTAAAAATCACTCAAAGTTAATACATCACATGTTCTCCAGATACATAGAAGAAAGGATGCCATCTGGTGAAACTAGTACTGTTATTATAACATGCCACTGACTTTTATAATAATGTTTTATACTACATAAACAATTGGCCACAATATTATTTGTCATATGAAATCGCTTGTCAATAATTGTGACTGTATGGTTATTAAAGTCTCTGAGAATATGAGCACATGGCATATTAGATCCCAAGTGGGTTGGTCCAAACATTATCACCAAGTTTCTTGGCTGAAAATTGTTCACTAACTGTAGAAATTGAAAAAAGATCATACTAAAACATAAGCATACTAAATGGTGCAAATTTAAGGCTTATCACAGCTTAGAACTTGAGTTGAAAATGAGCAGCTTACTGATGCCTCACTTGATAAACTTACCATTCCAATTGTGAATTATTTGAGGAGACTTTTTTTTTTCAAGACCAGCACTTAATGAAGAAGAAACTGACATTTACTGTGTAACATTCTTAGAAGTATCAAGCCCATATCCTCCAGATCCAAATATCTTCCTACTGCCCCACGTATACCTATTTCTCCAGCCTCAACCACTCCACTTCTTTCTGCTAGGTTATCCTTGAGTTCTGCAGGAACTCCAAAACCTTCACTCGTCCTTCAATCAAGACCACTGTGGGGCTCCTTATCTTTTCATTAGTGAAACACCACACACCTGTAAAGTTCTATTATATCTATGCCTGCAAACTGGATGCATAAGAATTTTATGGCAATATTAGCCCCAAATAATACCAACTAGCTGTCTCATGTACTATTAGGAGTCATCAACCATTATTACGATAGACTGTTGTCCTTTTGGGTTCTATATTTTGCTGCTGTTACAACAAAAATATAATTCAGATAGTTTATTTTCTTTAACCTCAGATATGACATAATCATCCTTTGTATGCAAGATAAATCAGGCTTCAAACTGATTTGTACATAGTAGCTATTCTGGCAATAAGTGCAAAAATCATACCATAAAAACTAGCAATATATTAGTCAATGGATATTTTCAATCTGAGTATTTGATTTGGCTAAATTTTATAATTACCAGGCAGACCGAATAAATGTGTCACTGAGTACTTATTACTGCCTCTTCATTTTTTATGCTATCTCTTTTAATACAAAAGTTTGGAATCATCCTTATGCTGGTATCAAGATACCCTCTCTATCACTACAAGAAATAACAACTCTGCCTTCAAAAACTTGTTGATGTTTATGATGTTTTATGATGACATTTATATAGCCAAGAACACATAATGTATAGAAAAAAGATGGCTATTGTAATGATCAAATATTTTATCAAACCTGATTTAGTTCTCTGTTGTCCCACAGGTTTACTCTTGTTTAAAGTACTACCATAAAAATTGTAACAACCAAAGAAGCCCAAGCATGTAATTGTCATAGTGAATATATGAGTATATGTATAGTAATTATTAATTTTACTGTAGAACAAGGATCCCCACAACAATTACATTCTACTCAGGAAAAAATGCACTTACTTGCATTTTGAAATTATAATGTTAGCCATGGTGATATATCATCTGACATGGGCTTTAGAGAGTGAGGCAACAATCAATGCAATCTTAAGTTAACAAACAAGTAGTGTTCATCCTGCTACCTTACAAGATTCATCTTGGTAACATCTGTCTTTCAATTTACAGATGTTCCTGTGAGCTTTAGCAATAAGTATTGACCAATGTATTTGTTTGTCTATAATTTGAACAAATACAAGTTAACTTTTGAGAGTGATATTATAAATGTACTTACTTGCATATTGAAATTGTAGTGTTATCCATGGAGATATAACATCTAACAAGAGCTTGCATGTCACAACAAAAACATATGCCCACTCACATCACTAAAACCAAATCATCAAAATATATTTGCGAAATATACTTCACTATTTATAACAATACTACCTCAAATACTACACTGAACACTGCAAATAATGAACCAAAAAATTTCCCAAACTTTTTAGAGGGGCATGCAAGTGCCATCATTAACTCAGCATTACCATCCTGTTGGTTTACGTAGTTTTTATATAGCCCCACAATGCTTGACTATAATTAAGCTTACATCGATTATAGTTTATTAAAAAGCATGGAGTACGGGTTGTGCAGACTCCAACATACAATTTTCATAGACATCAGTATAAAGTGAACTTTGGTTATAAGTTTAATGGGCATAATTATTAATAGACAAAAACCATAATTTGAAGAGTAAATTAAAGTTTTGTTTATAAATCATTTTGTAATACATTAATAAGAAAATATGGTTGTTTTCCTGCATTTTTTGTATACAAGCTTTAATATAAAGGTCTATAGTTTACTAATTATTAAGTTTATACAAGATTTTTAAAATTTTAACCTAAAAATATTTTTTTTACAAAAGTTAATTCTACTATTATGACTAGCAAGTACCCATTAAATCTTTTAAAAAATGTAACACTGGGTCGGTGATCTGAGTTGGGAAGTATAAGGCACTTCAAGGTACTCTAAGCTGTTTGGTCCCAACTTTTTAATCGTTTATGTGTGCACTTTGCATTCGAAGATTGCAAGTTCAAACCCCCCAATTTTTTTTATTTATCTCCCATTTTTCCTCTTGTTGTTTTCACATTCAGGTAATGATGATCCTTAACCAACTTTTATCAGCTAATAAATTATTCATGAATACACACTGCCAGTCACCATCTTCGTTACTGACACACAAACTTATTATTGTATAGATAGATGAAAATAATTCATCTATGATGTATAAATGATGTTGTAAAACAAATTAAAAATTAATTTAAGTTATGAAGACAAAATAATGTTTGGAGCATTCTATCATTATGGTGTAGCACCAACTATCTACTTCATATTTTTTTAATAGAACGTTATTATATTATTTTTCATATTCAAACCACAGTATTGAACAAAAATTCAAACTAATACTAAGTAGTGTATTAAACTATATCAATTCATAATAATTTTGAAATGAATATATTTCTGACATTATGTCTTTGTGCCAATAAATAGGAAATGTGACCCAGTATGTGTTCATCCACAGTGCTCTGGATGAGTTGTTGACTTGTGGAGATACTGAAGTAGCGGCTGCTAATATGAGGATTGCCATTGGAAGATTAAGTAGACCAAATGATCACATCTGAGGTGTCTGGCTTTCAGAAACAGTTTGATGTATGTTTGTCTGCAATATGGTCATCCACAACAAGCTATTTAATTCTAGATAGCTGATTTAAGTTGGCAAGCTGAACATTGGCCAGGAGTCCCAATTTCTCCTTTTAGTTGGACATACATTAAGCTCAAATTACTCCAGTATTTCAGTGTATGATTGATTACTAAAATAATGCATAAGCACATAACTATTGCTTCATTTGTATATTTTATGTTTTTATAATATTTTTTGTAGATATTAAAGTGTGCAGGTGACATTAAGAACTTTATAAGCAAGCTGCATTGGTCAATTGTAACAATTAGTAGTGCCTTTAATATAAAATGTATTATCTGCAATGCTGAAATAGTTATAATTTAGTAGCTAGTTTTATTGAATCATTTCTTAAATTTATACATGATTGATTATACTTTGTTATTGTTGTGGCTTTAGTCAACCATACGAGAGTTATTATTCGAGCTGGTTCTGATTACATCAATGCCAGCTTTGTTGAGGTGAGTGTATACGAGCATTGAATTAGAATTACATACAGAAAATACAAGGTAAATTATTAAAAACACTTTAGCTCCAATAAAGGGGCAAGAATGGCCCTAAAAAAGTCCTTGCAACATTGGGCAAGCCCATTTACTAGAGTTGCTTTTCAAAAATTATGCACTCAGCAATGTGAGGCAGTGTACACTTAAAGGAATAAAGTAAGCATAATAAATGTTGTATTTTAGTATATTATTTTTGGCTAATTGCTACTAAAAAATTCTCCACGATGAAATTGTTTAACGATGAGGTTTTGCTAACTACACTATTGAAAATGGTCAAAGTGAGTGATATTTTTTTAATAGATTCATCAAAAAGCAGAAGTTAGAGACCAGTGAATAACATAACAAAGTTATAATCAAACGACTACCACCCATTCCAACAATATGTAAATACGAGGAGTGTAGGCAGGGGAGTTTTCAACTGGGTTTCATCTCTTGAAGGTCTAATCTCAGAAGAGTATAAAAGTATAAAATGTGGGAAGGGCATGCTTTTTGTTTTTGATAGTTATATAAACAAAAACAAACTAGGAGTAGGTGTGTAGATACATGTAAGTAGAGATTATGTGGCTGCATCAAGCAATGTGTACATACTAAGTATCGGCAGAGGAGTTTTATTCATGTTTTTTGTGTGCTTATTTGTTTATTTGTATGCTTGCTTGCTTTGTTTTTTTGGTGTTGTTTTTACTAACTAGGTTGACAGATAGTTAGCTCCCACTCACAGTTACATTGTCTGCTACAATCAAAGTGTACAAAGTCTATAATACATAATTATCAAAATAGATGCCAATTATTAGTGAAATTCTGAGGTTTGACTGAAAGTGTCCGAAACAAAGACAGTGGTGAATTTAGGAATATAAAACCTGAGTGTATCAAGCACCTAGGATCCTCAAAGACAGAAACTATCATAAGTGCCTGTAGATCACTGTAATATTTATAACTAAAATTATGATAGGGGGAAATGATTTACTAAGTATTTAGACAGCATCAATATCGTTGGCATATTTATACGACGAAACACGCCCGATGTGGATGATGATAGTGCAGAGTTCAGGGACCGAGGTATGGGAATTGGAGTGGGGCTTGATTGGGGTCACATGAGCTCCCCTTTTTTAGAATCATTTCTCTTTCTTCATTAGCTAATTTATTGGCGAGCGAGCGTAGCGAGCGAGACACTTACAGGGGTAACACAATTGAAAATCGGGGATGTTTGTTTATTTATTTATTGGCGAGCGAGCGTAGCGAGCGAGACAGTATTAGGGGTGGACAATGCAAAATCGGGTATATGTTATATATATATATAATATATGTATGTATGTATGGATGGTACGTATGCTCTTTAAATGCGCGCGCTTCTAATTACGTAAGTTAGGTAAAGCGTTCACAGTTCCAGTTTTTTTCAATTAACGAGCGCGGAGTATCCTGCTGCAGACGCAACATTGTTTCAACCAAAAAGTTTACAGCTACTCTCTTCTTGAAACAATCGTGAAGTCTTTGTCAAGCTGCGCTTCTTTGCCACTGCTTTCGAAGTTTATTCAGGTAATTGTTAGTTTAGTCTGGGATCAGAGACTTTAGATTCTCTGATGCTAACTGAGAATGGAAAGGGTTACACTGTGCACTACAGTTAGATGTAATTTCTGTCCTATTTTTCTGTAAAAAGAGTCTGCTCGCTCGCCATGCATTTGCGCTATTCGAGCGCACCACTAGTTAATATATATGTTTGGACGTATGTATGTCATTTTGTACTTTGACCCTCCGTATTTTTGTGTTCGCTCGATGTTCGACCCCGTCCCAAACTTCACTAAACAGAATCCTCTGGTTTAGCGACCATTACCCGTATCACCTTAGAAATTGAATTGTTTACGGTTTTGAATTTTTTTGCGGGTGCAGTTAAAACTCAAAAACTTATGGGAGCTCCATTTCTATTCGAATTAGTGGCGGTGGTAAGTTATTTGTCACAGTTATAAGCACTGCTGACAATTCTGATTCATTGTCCACTAGACGAACCACGAAGGTAAGTCTTGCGTAGGTATGTTCAGTTGTGTGAAAGTATTGTGCGTTAAAACTACTATTAAGAATATCACGAAGAAATTTTAAATAACGTGACTTGATTTTGTTACTTCTTTTTCAATTCAAACAGTTGAGGGGAGTGGTTACTATGGCATTGAAACCCCTTTACCGTATATGCGTAATTTAACAACTCGACTTTATTTTAGTAGTTTGAATAACAATAGTGTAGTTTAAGGCTCGCTCGCCATTTGTGCTCAAGCACACCACTAGTTTCTTACCATTAAGTGGAAAGTAACAGTAAACATCGATGTCTTTTTAAGGCAATGGTGGACAAAGCTTGTATGATCAATGTCAAAGCAGACACCTTTTGGTGTCTTTCAAGCCTCCTTTAGTACTATAATTGGTTGCTTCCTTTTTCTTTTTTTCTTTTTTTTCATTCGTTAATAAATTGAATATATCCGTAAGTAATTTTCAATGAAGACAGTAATTTATTTTTGAACTTATCGAGTAATGTTAAAGTTTAATTATAACAACTGATGAACAACTGATGAAGGCTTCTTGAAGCCGAAAAGTTATGTTATAAATAAACTTTATCAATACTATAAGTTAAAAAAATAGATTGTCTTCATTATAAGTATCAACGTAGTAGTTAAGAATGAATTTCGACGGTAGCTATTATAAGTAATTTTTTCTTTGTATTATTGTTGCTGTCTTGACAATTGACTACACTTATTAGACTATCTGTGTCATTCAGTGAAATTTAATAAATCATTTTCATTTTTTCTTGATTTAATTAACTGATTTTATTCACTCATTTCATTAATATACAAAAATTTCTTTGTAAATTATTTTAAGCATTTTTTTTCCTCATTGTAGCAGTTCATTCCTTTCAGTTCAGACCAGTCATATAGTTATTGCATAAAAGAATGTAATCTTGGAATTAAATAATATTTTCAAAATAATGAAATAATTCTATTCTATGCACTGAAATCTGTAGCCTTATTTACCACATCCTGAACTCCTGGAGGTCCAGGCATAAAAATGAGAATCCCTGGCATGGCCTTTGACCTCTACTTTTTGTTAGAAATACCTTAGAGAACTGTCCAAAATAGTTAACTCCTCACTCTCGCGTAGACCCTTTACCAATCGTTATGAAGTCTCAAAAAGAAAAAAGAAAAGGATTCGCTAAAATATCGGATTCATACGGCACAACGGAGGAAACCTATGCAGCATAATTACTTAGCTTTTCATGGTCAAGCTAAAATTAATTAAAACCAGTAAAGTTGGGCGGACCCCTAGTGACTCCACCCGAGCCCCGCCCAACATAAGGTGCTTACGGGGAGGTGAACTGTTTTGGTCGAAGTGTTCGCCCCGGCAACTATGGGTCTTGCTATCTTTGTGTACTTGGCTGGAGTCTTCATTGTTGTGGTTGACGGACAAGGTACGTGAGTTATAGTCCACTAGACAGCTAGCTATAGCTAGTAGATGAATGAGTTAAAGCCTTACAGTGGCTTTGCCATGGTTGTGCTCTCGTGTGGCTATAGCTGAGGACAAAGTGCACAGGGCAAAAACTTGAATTTCCTGTAGTAACGTATTTAGGACATTTCATGCTTTCACCAACTTGCCTGTAGTAGATAGGAATAAACGCCCTGCACTACAGGGAATTTAGCCCTATCCTGTACAGGAAAGGTGGTGAAAGCATGAAATGTCCTAAATACGTTACTACAGGAAATTCAAGTTTTTGCCCTGTGGTGGTTTATAATTTGTCAAAGACTTAACATGTTTGAGAGAATAACTTAACTGAGCATTTCTGCTAGCATTGGGAATCACCACTCTATAAAGTATAGGGTTTGACTAAGAGCAAATCAGTAATAAATGTTTAAGTCTTGCAGTACAATAGCTTACAATTTAACCATGAAAGGACAAGGGCAATTCTCAGCCATCCCAATAAAAAATTACTGCAGTATTTATATGCATGCATCCAATAAAAATATAAAAGTATAATTCATTCAAAAGTCAACAATATTACCATAAAATAAAAATTCTTGTCTGAAACTTTTGCTATTATAATCAATTAAACTTATATTCATAGGACAATAAGATGACTAAAGTTATAGCAAATGTCTGAAATTTTCACCCGAATTATCTGTTCAGAATCACTACTGATACAAGTGCAGTTCTAATCAATATACCTATAGAAACAAGCTAGACTATAAAACATAAATTATTACAGGTACTGTTTTTGCTACTTACACAGAAGGACCCCCCCCCCCTCCCGTGTCTTTTTTATTAATGCACTGAAATTAAAGGTCATTAAATGTATGTTGTAGTGATAATTAATTCCCGAGATTATTTTTCTAATTAAACAATACAAAATAATGTCATCCGTGTGTATTCAAATATTAATATGAATGGTATGAACATGTTTTTATTCTTTTCTGTAAAGTCATTCTAGCAAGACTTGACAAAACTAATTGCTATTCAGCTAAAAGAAAGTATATTATAATACAAGCAGTAGTAACTTGAATAAGAAAAGTAAGTTACCTAAGTCTATGCACATTGTTTGCACAACATTCCTAGAATCTGGTATTACACAGCAGAATTCACCAGTAGGTGGATTAGTTGCAGAACTTCTGAGACTGAGATAAATCATTTGATTGTCATCTCTACTTCTGAAATAATCTATTTCCATATTAGCACGATTCCCAATTATTGTTCCATTGTTATAAGTCCAGTCACCAAACCTATTAAGTTGTGAACTACAACAAGGTGTCTTGTCTGTCCTACACGCCAATACTTCATCAGTATTACTGGAATGTTGAGTTAGTAGTTCTCCAATATCTTCCACAGAAATTGCTGTACTTACACTTGGATAGATATCCGGTTTGAAGTCCACTATTGACACACCTCAAGATAACAACACAAGTTTATGCTAATAGTAGAGCTCAATAAATTAGAGTTATACACATTATTGTACTTCAGGTATTGAGGATAAGTGTGAAGTTAAAGAATGATAAAGATAATGTAGGTGACATTGGAACAGGAAAGTTTCTGAATACAAGTTATTTTGAAACTTAATGCATGAAAATATAAAGTGTTAATAGAGTTTAACAAGTTATAATATGTATATTTATAATGATGCGTTTCAATTCTTTGACAGTCGGAGCTGAGAATTCTTGGCTTTGGACCATACTAATTTATCATTTTAAACAGTCAATTATCTAATATAACCATCCAATTTTTTTATTCGTTAACTTATAATCAAAAAATTCAAACGAGTGCACTGGTGTACTTTTTTTTACTTTTTTAAAAAAAATATGGCTACTGGAACACTTTCTGAAGCTTAGAATTCAGCAACAAAAAAGAGTAAATTGTACACTTTGGGCTTATAATATAAGCCCAAAGTGTACAATTTCTAGAGTGGTGAACTTGATAGAGGTCTTACAGAGTTTAAATGGTCCAACAATTCTTTAAATATTGCTACAGGAATACTTTCTGAAGCTCAACTCTGAGATTGTCATAAATCAGCATTTTTAGCTCTATATTAATGCAGACTAATATACTCTTTATTGCTGAATAGTAAATAGTTTTGTCAAGTCTTGCTAGAATGAGTTTACAGAAAAGATAAAAAAATAGTCATACCATTTATATGCTACCCAAGTAGTCTTCATATTAATATTTGAATACACACGGATGACACTATTTAGTATTGTTTAATTAGAAAAACAATCTGGGGAATCAATTATCACTATAATTTACATTCAATCACCTTTAATTTCAGTGTATCAATAAAAAAAGATATGGGGCACTTCTGTGTTAGTATAGTAATTTATAGTCTAGCTTGTTTCTGTAGGTAAGCAAAATTAAAATATCAATTAGAACTGCACTAGTATCAGTATTGATTCTGAACAGGTAATTCTGGTGAAAAATTTTGGACAACATTTGTTATAACTATAGCCATCTTATTGTCCCACGAATATAAGTTTTAATTAACTATAATAGCGAAAGTTTCAGACAAAAATTGTCATTTTATTGTAATACTGTTGACCTTTGAATGAATTATACTTTTATACTTTTATTGGATGCATGCATATAAATACTGTAGTAATTTTTATTGGGATAGCTGAGCAATGTCCTTATCTTTTCATGTTTAAATTGTTGTATTGCAAGACTAACATCAGTTACTGATTTGCTCTTAGTTATAGAGTGGTGATTCCCCATGCTGCCAGCAGAAATGGTCAGTACTGATTCTCTAAAAAGTTTAAGTCTTTGACAACGTATAAACCATTTTGTACTCAGCTATAGCTACACTAGAGCACAGCCACAACCACTGTAAGGCGTTTTACTTATTCATCTACTAGCTATAAAACTAGCTTTCTAGTGGACTATAACAAATACCTTCTCCGTCAACCACAACAATGAAGAATCCAGCCAAATACACAAAGTTAGCAAGACCCATAGTTGCCGAGGAGGGGAGTTCGATCACGACAGTTCACCTCCCCGTAGCTAGGTGTCCTTTAAGTTGGGCGGGGCTCGGGTGGAGTCACTTGGTCTCCGCCCAATATTATGATGAGAACAAGTTGTGTATGCTGCGTAGTACGGGATAAGGTTTCCACGCACGCATGCGGTATGAATCCGATATTTTAGCACTGATAAAAGATGATTTTAGCGGCTCCTTCCTGTTTGCCATTTCGTAGCGATTGGTAAAGGGTTTACGCGAGACTAAGGTGGCGTGCAGGGCCTAGGCAGAAATTTGAACTGGAAAGCACACAATTTTAGAGAATTCACTTTGTTGGCTACATGCCAGGATTCTCTTTTTCATACCTGGACCTCCAGGAGTTCTGGATGTGGTAAATGAGGCCACAAATTCCAGTACAGAGAAAAAAAATTGAATTCTATATTATTTAGAAAATGTTTTATTATTAACAAGATTACATTCGTTTATCCAATAATTATGTGACCATTCAGAACTCAGATAAAGGAACTGCTAAAATGAGGAAGAAAGAATTGCTTAAAAATATTTTACAAAGAAATTTTTGTACGTACAAAATGAGTGTACAAGTCATTAAATAAAAAACAAATGAATCTGATTTATTAAAATTTTACTGAAAGACACAGATAAAAATAATGATGAATGTAGTTATAATTGTCAAGACTACAAAAAATTACATAGCTTATATTCAATTTATTAATGAATGAAATAAAAAGAAAACAGAAAACACCAATTACCAGGCTAAAGAAGGCTTGAAAAGACACCAAAGGGTGTCTGCTTTGACACTGATACTACAAAGTTGGTCCACCATTACCTTAAAATGACATAAAGGTTTACTGCTCTTTTCCACTTAATGGTGAGAAATTAATTAGCTATGAAAAAAAGAGAAATTATTCTGAACAAAGGGGGCTTATGCGACACTAGTTAAGCCACCCAACCCCTGTACTTCTTCCCTGAACACTGCACTCTTATTATCCTCACCAGGTACGTTTCGTCGTATATATATGCAACGATATTAATGGTGTTAAAATGCGTTATTAATCTTTTCCCCTCTATCATAAATGTTAATTATAAGTAGTACAGTGATTCCACCTATCTACACACACTTATGACAGTGCCAAATTCTTGACAGTTTCTGTCATTGAAAATCCTTCAGGCTTTTCACCCCCATATTCACCACCGTCTTATTTCAGACACTTTCAGTCAAATCTCAGCATTTCACTAATAATGTGCATCCATTTTGGTAATTTATTTATTACAGGATTTGTACACTTTGATTGAAGCAGATTAGTGTAGCTAACTGTGTATGGGAGTTAACTTTCAGTTGACGTAGTTAGTAAAAAAACAACAACAACAACAACAACCAAAGGAAGCAAATGAACAAAAAAAATCACATATAACTTTCTGCTGATACTTAGTATTATTTATATGAAATGCATTGTGTGTACACATTGCTTGATATAGCCACATAATTTCTACTGACATGCATGTACACACCTGCTCCTAGCTTGTTTTTATTTTGTTTATACAACTATCAAATACAAAAGTCATACCCTTCCCACATTTTCTACATTCTACTCTTGTGAGGAGTTAGACCTGCCAGAGGAGGATTCAGTCAAACCCAGTTGAAAACTCTCTTTCCTAATGCGCATGATGTATTGTTGGAATGTGGTAGTCATTAGATTATAACTTTGTTATGTGGTTCACTGGTCTCTACTTCTGCTTTGACTTGTCCATAATCTGGGAATGTCCTTTATTGGGGTATTGTGGGTTGAGAGTGATTTGATCTGATTAGAGGCCAGATAATAAGATGATGAGACACTATGTCTTTAGTGCTGGATGGTAAAATACTTTAATTGTTGTTTACAGATTCATTTAAAACATAGTTGAACATTTTTCACATGATTACAGCTAGCTTTAGTGATATGACTTCTGCATACCGAGAAAAATCAATTTAATCCCACTATTAAATAGCTGTGTTGCTTGAACTTCATTCCAGGATTGGGATAATTATATAATATGTATATATTTAGAGAGAGAGGAAAAGAAAGAGGGAGAGAGAGTGAATGAGGGATGTAGGGAGAGAAAGATTATATGCACAATTTCTGATTTAACTTAGGCTCCGTTATATCAGCGTTCGTGTGAAGATAGCTAATCTAATTGAAGCACCCTAAAATGTTCATCTAATATTGCAATAAACTCATGAAATATATAAGCAATATGCACAATTCTCTGTCCAATCTCGAGATAAATCAAACCAGTGTAGGATTAGCCAATACCAAATCTAATAGAATCACTTTAAAAAGAACTTAACTGATTTGTAAAACAATATTGAGGAACATCATAAAATTGTATAATTTTAAACAATAAATGAAGCATGACAAAAACGTAACTTTTTTTTGCTGATAATTATTTTTATTTTATTGTACTTTTTCGTAAACATTGCTCTCAAAAGTGTTTGGGGATTCATGACTTGGTTCAGCTGTCTTGATTTCACCATAAGCAGCACAGTGATGCATATTGACGTCTTCACTGAGATTTGAGTTATTGTTCTTGATTGAACTTTTATTTTTACTATCATCAATTACTTCATATTCTCTGTCTGTAAGGTCAGTGGCTACTTTAGTGGTAGTAGTTTTTCTAGAATAGAGAAAATCAAACTAAATTCTGGTTAAATGTTAGTACAATACATAATTATTATGTTAAACTGCTATACAATACATGGTCGTATATTTATCTTGCATACAATATTATATACCAAACTTTCAAGAGTTAATAATGCATTTGTGTGACAATGTATACATAAGAATATGAAATTTATATCTTACCGGCATCCTCTCATTTTGTATACTACAATTATTGTAGCTGATAATATTATTCCAGTGATGAAGACAAGACAAATTAGTACAGAAATCATCACAACTGTAATATTTATGTTCCTAGTATTGTCTGGCTGTATTGTGGCAGTATCTATAAAATAATACACAAATTTTTTATTCTCAATCCCAACTCAATCGCAATTAAAAAAATACATACACACATAATATTGTAGGTAAATGCAATTTAGTATTATAACAAAATATGAGAAAAAGTACTGTATTTACAAACTTTTGCAAATAATGTCTCAATCTGGATATAATATTTTTTGTGCTAATTCCTTATATTTTTTACTTTGTGTGACGCTATGTAATGGTTTCTTAAGCTACACACTTCTTACTAACTTTTTGTAGCTGATGAGTCAGGCAGACTATTTAACACAGGTCTGTTTGTCGATTAAAATTTCATAATAATTGAATATTACTGTTTACATGTTCAATTTGGCTTTGTTTGCATTTGTATGATGTCACTGTCATGAATAGTGAACTCATAATCTTCAGTATATGTAAGTATGGCTATATCAAAGTTAAACTTTAAAATAATTCGCAGGAGATAATAATTGAAAAGGAAAAAAACTGTTGTCATTAATTATTTTACTATTTGTATCACCTTGCTGGTTTGGCTATAATGAAGCTAGTTTGAATACGTGTATTTATACCAGTTTTACTCACAAATTTAAATGTGAAGATTAATGCATTTAATGTAATAGCAATTGAATTCTTATTTTTTAAATGGGATGTTTTCTTAACTCAGTTTGGTTTTCAATAAAAGTTGCTTCCTCAACATTGCAGTTTGCATACTTATATGCATAATACCTATTTTTTTAATGAATACTTATATTAACTCTCAATTAGACATAACTTCCTCTGGAGTTAATAAGAAAATAATTAAGAAGAAGAAGCTAAATGCAGGAACGTTTTTAGTATGAAGAGATAATGAATGGAGGGAATTTAGCATTGCAGTTGTCAAATTGGAAGAATTTAACAAATAAAATTGGAAATTGAAGTCATTAAAACATTGATTATGACTTCAGCTTGATACTGTGTTATCACATTTTGTTCGGTGAAAAGCATTTTGTTATGAATGATGCAAGGGTTTAAAGTGGGTGTCGAGATAGTACCTCCAGCTAATTATTCTATGACAGATTGCTATGACACAGTTGAATTAAATGAAATTTTTTGAAGTTAAAAACATACTTGTTGATGATACAGATAGGGGCAGGCTGAGTACTCCATGTCCTGCTAGATTATTTGCTGATATTTGAACTGAGTACGACAAATGTTCATCCAAATGATCTATTGTGATAGTAGTTGTGTTACGATCCACAGTTATAGACATTGTGTTAGCTTGGGGCTCATTTACAGTAATTGAAGCGTGATAATATATTGTATAATTCAGTACAAAGCCCCGTGCTTCTATTAAAGATAAGGCTTCCCAGGATATAGTAACAGTTGTTGATGATGTTCGTTGGTGGCTTGTAATGGTTGGAGAAAGAAGTGGCTCTAAAAATGCAACATACAATAGAGTACACAATTTTATTATAAAACAACTTACTTAATTCTTTTGTGAAGATTATCATAATGGTTGGCAATCCAAGACCTCTGCTGTTAATTGGCGATATACTAATATTGTAGGGAACTCCAGGATCTATATAATAACAACAAATACTTAATTTTCAAGTATCCCGTGTCCATTGGCTTACTTAATCCAGATTGAGAATAAGAAGTCTCATCATTAGCTGATACATTTTTGAGCAATATTGTAGTAAAGTATTATAGTTCTAACAGTCTCAAATAATAGCCAGTAATCAATCCATTAGGCATGTCTGGAGGCATCCAAGATATCTGTACTCTAGTATCACTGTAGGATAGAGCAAACTCTGTTACTGGGCCAGACACTAGAACAATAACAAAAAAAATAATACAAACTAAGCCACTGTAACTATAAGATATACTTTATAAGCTTATGTGTATGTTATAATAATCAACTTACAATCTTCATATAGTCTTATAGTAAAAACTGCACTGTTAGCTAGAGTTAGTCCACTAGGTAGTAGAGTGATCACATTACATGTAACCATTGTACCATGAGTATCTGCAGTAATTGGATCAAGAAAAGTTAGAGTTAATTCATTGTTGTTTATTTGTGAAGTTGAAAATGAAATTGTATTTGATGTACTTATCCACATCATAGACACTACAGTAAGATTACTAAAACAAGTGACACTTGCAGTGGATCCAATTTCATATATATTCCTCCTTCCAGTGAGACCTATAGCTGATATTTAAGCAAAATATGCTACCACATACTAAGAATGATAAGTTTTCAGCTCACATTTGTAATCATTGGATATCGATGATGCAATTCCTCTGCTATTACTAACATTGCAGGTGAAGGTACCAGTGTAATCTGATAATGTACTACTAGATATGTATAGAAGGTTGTGGTAAGTGGCACTAGCAGTATCCACTATTATTTTACTCTGTGAGTAAGATCCTCCTCTTTTATTCCAAGTTAGAGCAGTAACAGGACCTCCAGTCGATACACAAGTCACAACACCAGTTGTAGTGTTGTATAATATAGACTGTATTAAGAGGGATCCTATAAACATATAATGATAATTAAAGTAATTTAAAAGTCTCGTAGAAACAACAATCATTAACTAAGGTGTGGAATGCTTTTAAAATATAACAGCAATAATCATATAATACTAATTACAAAATTTTTTTTTAAGAACAATTGTAGGTGACCTTAGCGTTATAAATAAAAATCTTGAAATCATCACCTTAAGAGTAGTTATAATTAGAAAGTCTGTATTTTTGCCAAACGTAAAAGTCAAAAGTAATTGATAATTGTTTTACTTTTGTATATTCTATGGTAATAATGAAGCATTATAGATTACTTTTGAGTACTCTTAGTAAGATGTACATGAACTATTTTAGTAGATATAATATACCCTATAGAAAATACAATATAACATATTACGTGATAATTTGCACAAATTATTTGATAAAATAATTCGTGTAGAAATATGTAACAATAATGGTGTACCTTCTTCACTTGCATAAATTCCAAAGTATATTTTCTGATTGTTTATATTTACATCAGGAATATTACATGTAAATATTCCAGAAGGTTTGGATGCATTAATTCCACGATGTAGTACTACTTCTAGAAAATACATTTGTGTTAGCATTTCCGTGACTAATAACATAAGAACCATTTGGAAACTGATAACTACCAAATGCACCAGCTCCATTGCTGTCCTGAGTTCTACAACAAGTGACTAAATCTGTGTAACACACCAGTGTGCTGTCCAGGAAACCAATATCAGATTGATTGACAACACTGTTGTTCAGATAAGTGACGTTATTGATATATCCATGGACTATAAATTATAATAATAGAATGATAGGAACAATTATGCTTGTAAGATGTAGCTTCGTAATTTTTCTGATAATATATTTGACTTACATGGAAGGCCTAAAGTTGTGATGGTTAAGGATGATGTTGGGCCAGATCCTATTGTATTTACATACGCCACTTGAAATGTGTAGGATGTGACTGGATTAAGAGTACTAGCAGTAAAAAAATTGCTAGCAATATTCACAGTTCTTGACCCCGATGTTTGTGTAGATCCAGTCTCATGATAACTAACTGTATAATGGCTGTCTGGTCCATTGCGAGAGAGACACGATTCTCTATTCCATGTAACAGTGACACTAGTGGCACTGATTGACTGAGACATAAACTGAAGAGGAGCTTCATTTGGAACTACAAAATACTCATTTGAAACAAGACATTACAATAGAGCTTTTACTTTACCATCTGATAGAGTAGTTAGAGTATATGTAGCAGCTACAGAAGTACCAGCACTGTTTGTAGCAGTGATACTAAATTCATATTGTATATTTTCTTCCAGCCCAGATATAGTGACTGTTTTCATAGTTGTAGTTGAACTTCCTGAAGGAGCAATTGAACATCCTCCAATTCTTCTATAATCGATATTATAGATATTAACAACATCTGTAATAGTGTGTGTCGTACTTTGTATATTTAAATAATTTGTTAAATAAGTACAAGTGAGGCTATAGTCTCTGAGAGCAACAGATGGGTCACTAGGTACAATAGTGACAGATATCGTTGGTACTACATTGAATAAAAATTACTTGGTTATAGTATATAATTACATTAGTACAACATACCTGTAACTGTGAGAGTAATACTAACACTTTCACTGGATCCAAAAATGGAGGCCTGACATGTGTAAGTACCAGTATCAGATTCCCTGACTCTTCCCATTACAGTATTAGAGTTCTGTTGACGAGTGAGTAGTCCAGTGGTACCAGCTGCTGCATTTGTAGTCCACATAAACATTGGAGTTAGACTTCCAGACACAGTAGCAGAGCAAGTGAAGGAGACAGTAGAACCAGCAGAGACAGATGGGGTATTACCAGTGATAGAAACTCCAGTAACTTAACAATAAAAGATTTGTACTCATTAAAATATAATAATTATACCAACTATAAAGTTGATAGTGTATACATTTGTTGGCCCCATAAATTTAATTTTACACTGACAATGAAGAAACTTAATATTCCTGATATTCGTGATGAATACTTCCTAAATGTACTTTAAACAAAAAAACTATTTAAAGTAAGTTTATTTAGTGATAACAATAACTGTGAAGAGAATAGCTCACAGGAGCTAAAATGAACTATTCAGTTACAGAGTTAGAATGTTTGGCAGTTGTGAAAGCAGTGGATCACTTTGTTTCACATCTAGTGGGAAATCGCTTCAACCCCAAAGTAATGGTTGCTTGGAGAAATGGCACTGAACTCTCACAAACAGCTTCACAGAAATACACAGACAAAGAATCTGAATGGGACAAAATGTTCAAGTATTTAGGCTTTGCATGTAGATCAGCTCGACATGCTAATATGGCACTCTCCTTTTAAAATAATTTATGAAAAGCAGATGCATGGTCCCTTAGATGTGATTCATGATGGTTGACTTGGTGGTGACCTACCTCAGCAAAATGTAACTGAGTGGATTGGGAAACTGAAATTGGTAGTTTTAGTTTTAATTGAATTTTCTGTTTTCTAAATATTTAGTAATAGTTTTTTTTGCCGAAAGTAAAGTACTCCAAAACTAAGGGGTTTTAAATTCTTTTTCAATGTTTTGTATATCAACTTAACAAAAGTAGGAGACCTTTTAATTAATATTTTTATTTCTAAGATAAAATCAACAAAAATTTGTATTCTTGTTCTTGTTAATATCATATAAATATTCAGGAATTAAGTTGTGAGCATTTTAATATAATTATCTACAAAATCTGGCATATCTCCAGTAGGTGGACTAGTAGCAGAACTTCTGAGACTGAGATAAATCATTTGATTGTCATCTCTGAAATAATCTATTCCACTATTAACACAATTTCCAATTGTTGTTCCATTGTTATAAGTCCAGTTTCCAAATTTATTAGGTAATGTTCTGCAACAAGGACTCCTGTCTGTCCTACATGCCACTACTTCATTAGTATTACTAAAATCAGTTTGTAGTTCTCCAATATCTTGCACAGAAATCACTGTACTTCCACTTGGATAGATGTCAGGTTTGAAGTGCACTATTGTTAAACCTATTATTATAATAAATATTATACATGTATATTATAAGTATTTTATTGAGGATAAGTTAGATAATTCTCTCTCTTTGACTGGCTTTTTAAATATTATTTGGTTGCCACCAGGAATCAAACCCAGGACTGTTTGCTTAATGGGCAAGTGCTCTGCCACTGAGCTGCAACAACCAGCCTGCAAACAAACAATTCAATTCTGTATTTATACTGTTAAGGATTATTGCTGTGCTATCGTCTTGTTCTCAGCTTACTAACTTAATTTTCTAAAATGAATAAATATCTTTGAAAGAAGAAAATTTCTGGTAGTCTGACACTTGCATGTTAAACAAACATGGAAGGTTTGTGCTAACTAGACAATAATAAATATAGAACACTTCAGGAAAATGCATTAGCTATATGGGAATTTTGACAACTAGAGCTAATCAAGTGCTGCAATTACACTCATTATATTTTCAGTTAGTACACAGAACCTTGCCTCTCCGATATTGGGCTCACAATATGTGCTATTGAGTTAGTACAATGGAGAGTCTACTAATCATACTAGTATGTATTTATTCTTTTTACCTAGAAAAGTGAAGAATTTCATTATTTAAAAGGTAATAACCAAAACGAGACGTGACATAATTGGAAGAGCTAAGCGAGAATCCTACTAACGAGTCTCAATTGAGATTTTGGCATATATGGCAAAGTTGTTGCAGTTAGTCTTCCTAAGTTAGCCGAGTTAATTAATTTGTTTAGCGGCGGTGGTAAATTAACTTCATTAGTGCGCTGTTCATCATATCTATACACATTATGTAACATATTTGTTCTTACTTGAAAATTCGAAGTCCAATAGTCAAGTCACTAAAAGAATACAGCGTCTACTAGAGCTCTGGTACAATAGAGCATTTTGAACGGAGCGTACTTTAGAAAGGTGACTTGCTTAAACGAAAACTGTTAGTTTATCGATCCTTACCCTTACCATCCTTGGAAATTGATTGCTTATCCCTTGAAAATCCTTTGTCCTATAGTAAAGTCATGAAGAAAGTACGACGCTGGTCTTATGCTGGTATATCCAGTGAACAAGTACGTATAAAAGTGTTAAATCAAACAACACAAAGACAAAAAATAACAACACAAAAAAAATGAATTCATCATAATCCGAACTTACAAATGCTAGATCTGCTTTTGTGGCATTCTTAGCATTATTTTCTTTAAAAATCTTTAAGAATGTAGGACCAAAAAACAAAACAAAACAAAAACTACACCAGCAGACTCTTTGTAGTGCAAAATGGTCACTTTGCAAACCAACAAACTATAAACTATGTTTCTTTTTCCAAAACGTCACTTTATAAACAGGCTGCCCCCTAGACATGCCCTTTTGTTGAAATATTGGTGCAGCCCGGCAACACACTGGCGCACCGTTCCGACGCCCCTTCAATTCCGACGAACTATTTCATACACAACAAAGCTACATGTTTAGATTATCAAGTAATGTTCATCTAGTAGCTATTGTTATCTGGTGAGAGTTACATACCTTATCCTTCAACAACCAAAGTGGAGACTATCACAAGATACACAGAGGTAGCCATCCACATAGCAGCAGAGGCAGTCAGCATGTCAGTCACAGTTGTTTATTCCTACACTTTCTCTATTACAGGCGCCCTGCTGCACTCTCTCTTAATGACAACTTGTAGGAGCAAATATATACGGATGGGTGGTAGTCATTTACGATGGACAAACCTAGTTTAGGGTAGGCAGACCCTTTACCGATCACAACGCCGGAAAGTGTTAGCCTGGCGTAGCGAGACCCTTTACCGAACCGCTAAGCTAGGAATGGGTCTGGGGACATAGCCGTGCCAAATTTGTTCTGCCGCACATATGTTGCGGCGGTCTATTACCGTTAGCAAATTAAAGGAAATTACCCTCCTCAACCACAAGTAGAAATTCCTGAGTCAGCCACCCTTTCAATGCTCCATTTAGCCGCCATGGCTAATTTGCGGTAGAAATTCAGGTTGGGGTACTCATTGTAGTTAGATGTGAACAGGACTAAAGAAGTCAAGTTCAGAATTGACCAAGCCAGGTGCTTCAACTTAGTGTTGACAGAGTTTTGGTTATAATTGTAAATTCTCGGCTTTGTGGGCCTTCAAGCAATACAAGACTGAAACAGTAATGGTGTACCAGCTACATATATATGCTGGTCTACAGATGACATAACAGGAAATTAAAAACAACAATAGACAAAGAATATGACAAAGGGATTGAGCCCTTTCAACAGTCTGGGTGTTTGCCTCCTGCGAAGGTGTTGATAGGTGGGTGGGTGAATGGGTGAACAAACCACAATACCTTGGAATAGATTGGAAGAGGTTTGAAATGATAGGTGGGTGGGTGAATGGGTGAACAGACCACAATATGTAGGAATAGATTGGGAGAGGTTTGAAGTGGATTAAATAGATAAATAACAGATAATAATAAATAATAAATAATAAATAGGTAGATACATAAATAGGTAGATAAGTAGGTAAATAAATAATTAAGTAGGTAAATAGATAATGGGGAAATAAATAGGTAGGTAAATAATAAATAAATAATAAATAATTAAGCAGGAATATGGTGGGTAAATAATGACTAAATAAATAAATAATTAAGCAGGAAAATTAGTTTAGATGGAAAGCCAACAAAGATAGGTCACAGGAGCGTGGGCTCGCAGGCCGGAGAGGACACGCTCCTGTGACCACCCTCAGATCAGGTCTGAGGCACCATGTATGGCTGTACACGAGTGACAAAAATAGTGGGGAAAGGGAAAGAGGTAAATGGGGTTACGATTAAGGGGGAAGGTTGAGGAATTGTTCCTTGGTGAGTGCTGGTCCTCGGCTGCGGAGATGATATCTTGCTGCGTCTTCTTCCGAGAGTTCAATTACATTCAAACCCAGCTAACTACTTGTGTGAGTGTACCAATTCGTTGGATAGGGTCTGGCTGCGGCTTACGATCCCTAGATTAACTCTCTGGTGGCAGCGTACTATTGCTGTCTCCAGGTGTCGGGCCTTGCCGATCTACGGATTACGAGCGAGCTCCCAATGTGGGAGCTCGCTCGTAATCCGTAGATCGGCAAGGCCCGACACCTGGAGACAGCAATAGTACGCTGCCACCAGAGAGTTAATCTAGGGATCGTAAGCCGCAGCCAGACCCTATCCAACGAATTGGTACACTCACACAAGTAGTTAGCTGGGTTTGAATGTAATTGAACTCTTGTAAAAAAAAAAAAAAATTGCAACTCGTAAAGGTTTGGAGATTCTTACTTTCTCTAGATGTAAGCAACACATTAACTCTAGAACTTTTAACCTCAGATATTGACGTAATAATCAAGTCAGAAAACTTGACTGGTGTATGTGTTTTATTTTCTGCTACTTCCAACTTTCTCATCACATAATCACTAAACTCTTTCTGGTATTTAACTGTTACAGTTAGTTTTCCATACTGAGCAGAAATGTTATTGCTTTGAGGCCAATAGCGGTTGCTTACTTCCTGCCCATAAACATAAAATAAAATTGATTTGAAATAGTTCAAATAATTTCTCATTAAAGTTTTATATTGTGCACATAAGTATATAATCATTCAAACACTTATAAATAAACATACTAGACACAAAATCAACAAATAATTCTAAAATATATGGCAATCACTAAATACTAATAGAAGCATATGTTAGATTAAAGGTAAAAGTTTAAAGTAACCATTCAGTGAACACCTTGCTTTCAGTGAACATGTTTTTACCAGATTTATGAATATACTGAATTTAAGTGACAGTTGTAAAATAACGGATAAAGTAAATGTTATTATTACAAAGTAAATATTTTCATAAAATGAAATAGATTAGTAAAACCAATAAAGTGACTCACCTAAATTTCATAAATACAATGGAAACTCTTTTTTCAGGAATGTAGATAAACTGATATTTACAAGTGATGTGTTTCAGCATCAGCACCAATGGCAAAGAAATTCAGTAATGTGTACAAATAATTCTAACCAAGTAAAATCACTTTTAAATTAAGAGTTTTATTCCAATAAAAATAGATTTTTGCCACTACTAGCTAGATCTGTATGCCAAAATAACGAGCAAACAATAGGTATTTATTGTCTGAAGTTAATGTTCTAGCTTTAATTCATATAGTGTAAGAATCATTCAGTGCATATTCTTAAAAGTACAAATACATAGCTGTTGATCATGTGTTTTTAGCTAACCAAAATTCTGTACTAAGCTTATGTAGAATAGATTCCATGTAAGAATTAGCTAAAATAACTTTTTACTAATGAAACCTTGTTGTGAATTGTGTCTCAAGTTTTAGTTTACTAATGAAACCTTGTTGTGAATTGTGTCTCAAGTTTTAGTGTGTCACTTAACTAAAGGCTTGTGTACATAGTCAGAATGGCAGTTAGCTTTTGTCAATATCCTCTGTACAAAGCCTACACCAGCTTATAACTATCCTACTTTGTATACAAGTGAATTTATATTGAAGTGAGAAAATTTGAACTAATTTTAGCTTTCATACAATCAAATTTATTTCTGTGCAAAAGGCAGTTTGTCTTTTGTGTCATAGGGGGAGCCTGTTGATAAGATTATAGAGATAGCAATTTTATCTCTTAAGTTTTTATCAGTATTAGTCCATGAAATAGTTGAATAGCAGTGAATAGTCAAAGATCTTTATAATAATTATCTCTTTGTTTTTCATTTCCCAAACACATTAGTGATTGACCAATTAAAACTTGGACTATCAAAATAAATTATGCTGCAGCTAAAGATAATTCTTTCACACAGTGGACAATTGTGCAATAATTTCTTGTGTGCTGATGTAAATTTCTATAACTTCAGTGAAACATGTTTATGAAATTGTACTGAAGTACAAACATTTATTCTGGATGATTATACAGTGACCGGTGTGAAAGGGAGTGTTACTGGTAATCCCTGAACCACCCAGCATACAGTATGTACCTGAAAATACTATTTAGTTAGTTCTGTTTGATAAAAATCTAATATTATGAACTACAATGTAGTATCAATTGATGTGTGTAATTGTTAAAAACATGACTTATAACATTGTGTGCAAATAATAGTAATAAAATGTATTACAATTTTGAAGTTTTACTGAACAGTTTCATAAACATTACTTTCTAAAACATTTTGAGATACTTCAATTTTGGATGTACTGATTTCGCCATAAGCAACACAAGTTATTTCTTCATAATTTTCAATGTTTTTGAGTGACCTTCTAGATATACTAGTGTCAATCTCTTCATATTCTTGACTAGCAATATTTACATCTTTGGCTGCATTTTTTCCCCTATCAAGGTAATAACTAATAATTATAACAACACAATGTCACATGGACGTACATAAAACTAAAACTTATTGTATTGCAATTACATGAAAATTCAATATTTGATTCCATTGCTTCACTTATTAACACATTTTGACCACTAAATGAGCTCAATTAATCATAACTCTAGTTTGGGTATTAAATTTAATAAATATTAGTATGTGCATACTAGGCTGCAACACTTAGCCTAGTTTTGAGTTTATCTGGATATGGCAGTCTCATCTTTGTGATACACAGGTGGTTGTGAATAAACTGAACTTCTGTCAGTGCAGACCAGGTTATGAACATTATTTTCCTAATTAATATAACTTCTTCCAAGAATAGTGCTAATGAATACATCTTTGGTTGTTATGGTGAGTCAAGTCAGTTATATGTTAAATGTTCTGACCTTATTGTCTTACTCTCAGACATCACTTTGCAATTAAATTTGGATTTTTTTTCCTACTGCTATGGCTACTATTAAAATATTGATGATTCCTACTGTTATATTCAGCCCTATACTTTTTGGAAGACTAATGCTACTTAATCACTGGTTTAAATTATAACAAAATGGAGCACTATTTTTAGTATAACCTGCATTTATGGACTGACCTAAGAAAATTTAGTGACATAATTATTGTACCAGGCACATTACAGTGTAGGGAAATGATCCATTATGCACTAGAATGTAGTGAAGAGTACTGGAAATTTGTTTGAATCAATTCATGCTTGTCCAAGCCAGAAATGACACATTTGTTTTTATCTGGCTAATATGAAAAGTGGAAGAGGTCAATTAACTCCTAAATCTAACTTATACATAGACCTAACTTAGTATGTGTGACCCTTGAAATTAATTGTAGCAGCATACAATCAGCTTTTATTTGTAACATTAATGCCACCAAATGTTTAAATAATTTACCTGGAAGTTTTAATTTTATACACAATAAGTATTCCAGCAGATATTGCTCCTATGATGAGGACCACATTCAGCAGTACAGAACCTACCACAACTCCTAATGGTTTAGTCTCACCAACACGAGTCAGCACTGTGGTTGTGTGATCTATTGATAGAACATGATAAATGTAACTAATATAGGCATAAATAGTTTGAAGCAATCTTTTGTCTGCTTAATAAGCAATTGTAATTATTCATTATTCTCTATGTACAATGTAAGTCTGGATGATAAATTAAACGATGAAGTTAACTCTTGCTAATTTCTAATTTCTTACTTTTTTCCATGCTATCATTTTTTATATTTAGCGAGCTACGTTAACTTCATATTCCTGAGAGAAATAAATCTGAATTTAGTGTGCCAAATGGAATTAAATGTTTGTTTATCATTTTTTTAAAGCAACAATATTTGCAACAAAATTGAAAACACAGAAAGCTTGCTATTAATTATAGCCTATCGATATGCTTTAGCTTAAATGGCCAAGCAAGAATAATGTTTGATCTTTTAAAATTTATACATAGATATGTTTGTTGTGAAAAATTTTAATATTTATATGTGTTTTATTGTTAGCAAAAAGAACACCCTATTTATTGGCTTTGATAGTCTGCCTGGGGCTTCACAAGTTAATAATAGTTTTTGTTTTAAGTCTGCCTCAAGCAAGTTTATATTTTATTGTTTATAATATATATATATATATATAATCTTACATTCTTCTGTTGTTCTAATAGTAAAAATCTTGGTCTGTGTTTTCTCACCAGAAGGTATTCGATATCTTACTTCACATATAAACATTGTACCGTGAATATCATGAGTAATAGGTTTGTCTATTAATAGAAGTAATTCATTCAGTCTAATCTCATTTGTCGAAAAAGAAACAACTGATGATTTATTTAACCATTGTATAGAGGCTCCAGTGAAATTACTATAACAAAGTACACTTGCAGTAGATCCAACTTCGTAAGTATTTCTATTTCCAGTCATTCCTAAAACTAATGACAAATAAACATTTCACATCAACTTATTGTATCAACGCAATGTATACTTTAGAGATATTTCAATTAATATTGTTGTATCCACTCCATCACATACCTTTAAACTCAGCTGTTGTCATGTATGTGGTGCCTCTGCTATTACTAACAGTGCAGTTAAATATCCCAGTGTAATCTGACAGTGCAGCATTACCAGATATGGACAGAAGGTTGTGGTAAGTGGCACTGACAGCATCCACTACTATTTTACTCTGTGAGTAAGATCTGCCTCCTCTATTCCAAGTTAGATTAGTGACAGGACCTCCAGTAGATACACAAATGACAATACCAGTTGTAGTGTCAAATGCGATATTCTGTATATGTAGCAATCCTATGAAAAAAAGTTTTGAGTTATTTATTGCCTGCTAAGCTTTAAAATGAATCTAAGAGAGTACTGATCTGCTGAAAAAATAATAGCAAGTTAAGCACTGAATAGTTAGGAATAGACTTGATAGCATATTAGCTCTATTTGTACCTATCTTTGGTCATTTTTCCATTACACTTAACAGTGTTATTGAAAAATTTCTTGTTAATACATTTTCTTACAAGGACATGGTTATTAGCGTAGTTGCTTAAGTAACAGGATATAATATTTCAGTTTAAATAAGTCGTAAGACTTTTCATCTTTGATCAACTAACAAGTAATGCTGCCATAATATTTTGAATAAGTAGCATAAGTGAAAATTATAGCTGTGTATCAAGGAAATAGATTACATATAATATAATCAATCCGGCTGAATATTGCTATTGACTTAAGTCAACATAATTTGCTTTATCAGTAGTCCATAATTTGGTGTAGTGCTATTAGGACCTCAATGCAGTACTTTTCAAGCTAGCAAAAATGCAATTGTTTGATTAGTTATCACCATAATAACTGCTCAGTGCAAGAATAATCTAATGACAAAGTATTGAATAATAGAACTAAAGGTAATGTTAGATTATTTTACATGGGTTAGTCAGCCTATTTTTTAAACATTGCTAAAACATAGCCTGTATACTACTTCAGTCATTATTCATCAAATTAATAACTTTGCTACCATGCAAGCTTAACACAAATACATATCAGTCTTACATAATACTTAAAGTTTGAAGAAAAAAATTCTGAGGTAAAAATGAAAGTAATTAGCTATGCATACCTTCTCCATCATTATATATTCCAAAATATAATTTTTGATTTCGTCTATTCTGATGAGGAATGTTACACGTATATATTCCAGAATGTTCAAGAGCATTTATGCCATGATGCAGAATTACTGCTTGTTTTCTTCTACTTCTAGAAAATACATGAGAGTCAGCATTTTGTCGACTTATTACGAAAGAATTATTTGGGTATTGCCAGCTTCCCATAGATCCACCACTTGGATTGTCCTCATTTCTGCAACAAGTTATAAGATCTGTATAGCAAGTTAGTAGGTTGTTATCTAGTCCAATATCCGATAAATTCACCAAACTGTTTGTAGGATAAGACACACCATTGAGATATGCATGATCTAATAGTTTAATATTTTATTAGAAAAACAACAACAATTAACAATAATTATATAGAAACATTGAAATATACTTACATGGTAAACCCAGTGTTGTAACAGTCAAGGTAGAAATTGGACTGGATCCTATTGTATTGATGTATGCCACATTAATAGTGTAGGAAGTCACTGAATAGAGTGTATTAGCATTAAACATTCCATTAGTCACACTCAAATTAGTTAATTGCAATATTTGAGCAGTTCCTGTCTCATAATATCTAACTGTATAATATCCGTCTGGTCCATTACGTGAGAGACAAGATTCTCTACTCCACGACACTGTGAAACTAGTGGCATTAAAGGACTCCAATATTAACTGTGGAGCTTCTCTTGGAGCTAATAAATACAAATATGATGGAATAGAAACTTGAATAGTAAGGAGCTCACCAGTAGATAGAGTAGTAAGAGTATGTGTGGCAGGTGAAGATGTACCCACATTATTTATTAGTAGCTGTTAAGGTGAATTCATATTTGATATTCTCTTCTAAGCCTGATATAATTATAGCAGTAATTGAGGTACTGGCAGTGCCTGAAGGAGTTTCAGTGCAACCTCCAACTCTTCTGTAGTTGATAGTATACATATTTATAATTACTGGAGATGGTGATGCCCATGTTAATACCACTTCTGTACTTGAAACTGAAAAATTCCTGAAATTTGTGGGCATAGAAGGACTAACATCTGTACAGAATAATCAGATAATACAAGAGAATATAACAGATTAATAATATATAAATTATGTTAATGATGACTTACAGTTATATCCTAAAGTTGTTATTGTCAAAGTAGAAAAAGGGCCATTTCCGATAGAGTTAGTGAATGCCACTTCAAATGTATAGGATGTGGCAGGAGTTAGTGAGTTGGCAGTGAATGTTCTGCTATTAATATCTACATTTGTTGTTTGTGGTATTGAAGTAGATCCTGTCTCATAGTATCTAACTGAATAATATCTGTCTGGTCCATTTCGTGAGATACAAGATTCACGGCCCCATGTAGCTGTGAAAATAGTGGGACCAAGATGTTGTCGCATTAGTTGGGGTGGAGCTTCTGAAGGTACTACAAGAATAATAGAATGACTGATTACTGACATAATAGTAATAGCGCACATTCTTACAGGCAGATGGCATAATGTATTCATATACAGCTTCAGGTGTAGAGGTACCAGCACTATTAGTGGCTGTCAGTCTAAACTGATATCTAATGTTTTCTAATAGACCAGTAATAGTATTAGTAGTTGAGGTGGTAGTTACACTACCTGAAGGAGCTGCTGTGCATCCTGAGACTCTGGTATAACTGACAGTATAAGTATTAACATAATCTGTGGAGGATGACCTCCATGTCAGTGTTATTTGTGTACTTTGAACAGAAGAATGCACAAAGTTAGTTGGAGTAGAAGGACGGACTTCTATGTAATATAATTATTTAGGACATTTACAACTTTAAAAGGATATTAGTAGGAAGGTACTTTTAATGTGTAACTTACATGTAACTGAAATTGTGTGAGGTGAACTAGTTACATCTACAGTGCCAGTCAAATAGTCTGATGAGGCCATGACTTGACAACTGTACATAGCATTATCTTCAGTTGATGCCAACTGACTAAAAACAAAATCTGCATTATTAGTATTATCAATGATATTTCTATTTTTTCTCCATTGATATGATATTGACATTAATTCCAGAGTAGCTGGTGCATTAATTGTACAAGTAAGTGTGTAGCTTCGGAGAACAACTGGTGTCCCACTGTGAGTGATAGAGACAGAAATTGAAGGTCCTATAGTTTAGTTTAAATTAATAATATTCCTTGAAATGTTATTGCTTGGCAACATACTTGTAACTGTGAGCATAACAGAAGTGCTTTGACTAGATCCTGTGACAGAAGCCTGACAAGTGTAAGTTCCAGCATCAGATTCTCTGACTCTACCCGAGATTACAGCTTGATTTTCTCTACCAGATAGAAGTCCACTTGATCCTGATCCAGTAGTTGTCCATGTATAACTTGGGGACACACCACCAGACACAGTCGCTTCACAAGTAAGTGAAGCCATTGAACCAGCAGGAATGGATGGATTGTCAGGAGTAATTGTGACAGACATAACCATGGGAGCTTTACGGATATTATTGAACAATAAACGGAAAGAAAATACAACACACAGATTGATTTTATTATAATATGTACATATGGGAATACTGTAGTTATATTAGGTAAAAAAGATATTCTATGAAAACAAATTGATCTTCTATCAAGAACCACATACTAGACAAATATTTGAAAAACTTCAGTTCGCTATTAGTTACGTTTCTGGAATCAGTTATCTCACTAAAAGATAAAAAGTGTTCAAAACTTCTGGTTTCAAAACATTTTGTAGTTGAGGGAGAAATTGTAATCAGTACAAGTTGATTCAATTAGGATTTAGTTTATTGCTATGTATACAGAGTATTAATAGAGAATTTTCTCATTTTAACAGCCAATAATACTGTTAATTAAAACTTAACTTGATAATTGTCCTTACTTTAAGTTTTAATTAACAATATTATTGGCTGTTAAAACGAGAAAATTTGCTATTATTGTAAATATTTCTGCCGAGAATGACAGAGTCATTGAAAGTATACAGTGTATTACATTAAATTGCTCATGATCTATTATACAATGGCCACTATTAGAGAATTGTGGAATGGAGATATTAGAACACTACATGATTGATGTATGTCCAATATAATAATTGAATTGTCTATGGAGTAATATTATAGTAACATTTAGAAATGCAAAGGAGCAAACTTATTCTTACAAGGTGGTTTTCTTATAACATATAATTCTATACCATGTGATTGATCACTTGTTGATTGGCGAGTGAGCGAAGCGAGCAAGACGCTATCAGGGGTAACATAATTGAAAATCGGTGATTCTAGTCTGTTTATTATATATTTGGACGTATGCATGTCATTTTGTACTTTGACTCTAACACTTTTGTGTTTGCTTTGTAGCTAATCTTTTCCATACCACCTCCACTAAACTGAATCTTTGCGTTTGCGATCCGGTATCATCCAAGGAAATTGAATTGTTTATGCCTTTAAATTCATATAAATCTGAATGTCACGGGATGTACTTAGGTCTAGTAATCAAAAGCTACTAGCAATTCAGGTATTCAGAATGATATATATTAGAGACTACAGATGATACCAGGACTGAGGAAATTGAGGTAAGAAACTAGTTTTTTATTTGTTAGCTAAAATATAGAATGGTCACAACAGCTAGGTTATGTACTTACTTTAGAAATGGACTGAATGATGTTATTGAAATGTTTTACTTCATTGTTTGAATAACTTGTGCAAGACTCGCTCGCCATTTTGTGCTCAAGCACAACACTTGTATGTTAACAAGAATGGCATTTGAGGCTTCAATCTAGTTTTTATGAAGGGTCAGAACTTGATAATAGCTTTACTTTTATTAGCACATTGAAACATCCACACTATTGTCTATGACCTTTTGATTGTTTCTATTTACACATGTCATGAAGCACGAATTTGATAAGCAAAATTCACAAGGACTCTAGTGAAGGAAAATTGGGATCAGTATTTACTGAAGTAGTGCACTCCACTTCCCTTCACAATAATATTATTATTGTGTATTAGTCATTATTCAATTGTTGTTGAGATGTAATGTATTAATATTAATTGCAGTTGTTAAGGGGATACATCCACAATATATAACTTACCTGTAGAAACTTCCAAGGACTCCATGAGAATTTTGCTGAAACTACCCACATCCACTCTGCAGGTGTAATCTCCACTATCTCCAGTAGTCAAAGATGAACTAGTATATGCAGAAAAACTAATGCTCTTTGTTGATACATTATGTGTACTGGTATTTAGTATCTACTACTCTCAATATTGCCATAACTACATCTGGAACTGCTGCCATGAGTGAAATGTACTCCTTCACATGCACACCATCAGTAACAGCAGGAGAAACTTTATCAAGGATTATCTGGTTTAAAAATAATCAAGAACTAAGTCGTACAACAACAGATACTTCCCTTGTAAAAATATTCTAATACTAATAGCTATTAATTTTCCCTAAAAGTTAATATAATAGCATAAGAGCTTTGGCGAAATAAGAGTAAACATTTTGATATTTTAATGAGAACTTGCACAAAATGATTTCATTTGATATCATAGCAATGGCAAATTTTTGCTATTAGCAACTGATACAACTTAATAATAATGAAGCATTCTTTCAACACACCAACACTGCAATTGCATATACTAGTTCATTTGCTTATTCTCTTAAGCTTTCTGTCTAACTCTGTGTAAAATCAAGCTAATATTAATCTAAATTTCACTTTGCTTGCTGAGAATAGACAAAATATTATTTGATAATGTTAGGTACATGCACTTATTAAGTAGTATTGTCAGAAATTCAATGCACAATACAACCAGTAGTAACTTATAAGAAAAGTAGTTACATAACTAAGTCAATGCACATTGTTTGCATGACATTCATAGAATCTGGTATTACACAGCAGAATTCTCCAGTAGGTGGATTAGTGACAGAACTTCTGCGACTGAGATAAATCTTTTGATTGTCATCTCTACTTCTGAAATAATCTATTCCACTATTAGCACGATTTCCAATTATTGTTCCACTGTTATATGTCCAGTCACCAAACCTATTTTGTAGTGAACTACAACAAGGTCTCTTGTTTGTCCTACATGCCACTACTTCATTAGTATTACTGAAATCAGTTTGTAGTTCTCCAATATCTTCCACAGAGATCACTCTACTGCCACTTGGATATATATTGGGTTTGAAGTCCACTATTGCCACACCTAAAGTAAATAACACAAGTTAATGCTAATAGTATAGCACAATGAATTTGTGTTATACACATTAGTGTACTTCAGTACTGCATTGAAAGTGTGAAGTTAAAGAATGATAGGGATAATGTAGGTGAGACTGGAACAGGAAAGTTTCTGAACACAAGTTATTTCGAAACTTGATGCATGAAAATTTGAAGTGTTAATAGAATTTATCTAAGTTATATGTACATTTATAATGATGAGTTTCAACCCTTTGACAGTCGGAGCTGAGAATTCTTGGCATTGGGCCATATTAAGAAGTCAATTATCTAATATAACATTCCACTATGTATATTCGTTTTCTTGTAATAAAAAAATTTAAACGAGTGCACTGGTGTATTTTTTTTTACATTTTTTAATAATGGCTACTGGAATACTTTCTGAAGCTCAGAATTCAGCAACAAAAAGAGTAAATTGTACACTTTGGTAGCTATCTTCCTCTGATTCCATGCTGAATTTGATAGAGGTCTGACAGAGTTTAAATGGTCCAACAAATGTTTTTCAGTTCCTTTATTTTAACTATTCAAATGGTGTCATCTACATATCTCTTTCATGCATAATTAAGAAAGAAACTGAAAAACATTTGTTGTACAATTGTATAATCTTCTATAAAATTCAACATGGTATCAGAGGAAGACAGTAAGCCACGTTTTCTGGATTGCTTATTGAAGAGAGACAGAGTGATTGCATGCTTACTTCCGCGGTGTGCAGAAAACCTACACACACAGATAGATACCTTCACTTAAGTCTCATCATCATATTCAATATAAGAAGGAATATTGAGATGGTTGTATCAGAGAGCTCGGAGCCTAACTAATATGAGTGACAACTTGAAGGAAGAAGAGAAACGTCTAAACAAAGTAATTCAAAGTAACGGCTGCGACATCTCACCAATTAGGGCAGGCTTTAAAGAGTTACCTTCTAGAGATCACACAGATACTGAACAAGAGAAAGATATGATTCTTACTATTCCATACATGGCAGGATTGAGTGAAAATATTCAGAGAGTGTGTAGAGCCTTATGACATAAAAACAGCATTTAAGTCGGGTTTAGGTCACATCTTACAAATAACAAAGATACTATATCCATTAGCACCGAGTCATCCATAGTGTATAGCATATGCACCCTACAGCTGTAGTAAATTATAAATGAAACAACTAGAAGGCTTAAACAGAGAGAGTGAAAGAACATCAGGATGCTAGCAAGAATGGTTTTACAATTAAAAAAAAAAAATTGTTACAGGAATACTTTCTGAAGCTCAATACAGACTAATAATACTCTTTATTGCTGAATAGTAAATAATTTTGTCAAGTCTTGCTAGAATGACTTTACAGAAAAGATACAAAAAAATATTCATATCATTTTTATGCTACCCAAGTAGTCTTCATATTCATATCTGAATACGCATGGATGACATTATTAGTATTGCTTAATTATAAAAACATTCTGGGGAATCAATTATCACTATAAACATACATTAATGACCTTTAATTTCAGTGTATCAATAAAAACAAACAAACCCTGGGTTCTTCTGTGTGTGTTAAAACAGTTCCTGTAATAATTTTTGCTTTAGTCTAGATTGTTTCTATAGGTAATCGATTAGAACTGCACTAGTATATCAGTAGTGATCCTGAACAGGTGGTAAGTTAATACGCTATTTGTCACAGAAGCCCTACTCAACAGCATTTACTTGAAAATTCATTGTCAGACGAATTACGAAGGTAAGTCTTGCGTAGGTATGTTCAGTTGTGTGAAAGTATTGTGCATTACAGCTACTATGTATTAAGAATATCACAAAGAAAAATTTAAATAACGTGACTTGATTTGTTGCTTCTTTTTCAATTCAAACAGTTGCGGAGAGCGGTTACTATGGCATTGAATCCGCTTTACCGCATATACTTAATTTAAAATCTCGACTTTATTTTAGTAGCTTGAGTGTTAGTTGTTAAAATCAATCATTTAACAATAGTGTAGTTTAAGGCTCGCTCGCCATTTGTGCTCAAGCCCACCACTAGTTGTAATATTGTTGACCTTTGAATAAATTATACTTTTATATTTTTATTGGATGCATGCATATAAATACTGCAATAATTTGTATCGGGATGGCTGAGCAATGTCCTTATCTTTTCTTGATTAAATTGTAAACTATTGCATTGCAAGACATAAACATCAGTTACTGATTTGCTCTTAGTCAAAATCTATACGTTATAGAGTGGTGATTCCCCATGCTGCTAGCAGAAATGGTCAGTTAACTGATTCTCTCAAAAATTTTAAGTCTTTGACGAAGTATAAACCATTTTGTACTCAGCTATAGCTACACGAGAGCAGCACAACATGGCACAGACACTGTAAGGCTTTTAACTTATTCATCTGCTAGCTATAACTAGCTTTCTAGTGGACTATAACACGTACCTTGTCCGTCAACCACAACAATGAAGACTGCAGCGAAATACACAAAGGCAGCAAGACCCATAGTTGCCGAGGTGGGGAGTTCGATCACGACAGTTCACCTCCCCGAAGCTAGGTACCTTTAAATTGGGCGGGGCTCGGGTGGAGTCAGTAGGGGTCCGCCCAACTTCACTAGTCGCTAGCTATAATATGATGAGAGCAAGTTGTGTATGCTGCGTAGTATGTAATAGATAGCGGTAAGGTTTCCACGTAGTATGTATGCATTATGAATTCGATATTGTAACTGTTAAAAGATGATTTTAGCGACTCCTTTTTGTTAACGACTTCATAGCGATTGGTAAAGGGTCTACGCGAGACTAAGGTGGTATATGCAGCGCCTAGGCAGAAATTTGAACTGGAAAGCTCACAATTTTGGAGAATTAATAAAGGTCAAAAGCTATACCACGATTCTCTTTTACCTGGAGTTCAGGATGTGGTATGTGAGGCAACAGATTTCAGTACAGTTGAACTCTATATTATTTAGAAAATGTTTTATTCTTAACAAGATTACATTCATTCATGCGCAGTAATTGTGGCCATTCAGAACTTAGATGAATGAACTGCTAAAATGAGGAAGAATGAATTGCTTAAAAATAATTAAAAAATATTTTTTTGTACGTAATAATGAAACGAGTGAATAAGTCAGTTAATTAAATCAAGAACAAATGAATCTGATTTATTGAAATTTTTACTGAAAGACACAGATAGCTATTCTAATGATGAATGTAGTCATAATTATTAAGACTACAAATTTTTTTATTAATGAATGAAATAAACAAAAAGAAAACACCTATTACAGGCTAAAGAAGGCTTGAAAAGACACCAAAGGTGTCTGCTTTGACATTGATACTGCACACACCTGCTCCTAGTTCATTTTTATTTTGTTTATACAACTATCAAATACAAAAGTCATACCCTTCCCACATTTTCTACATTTTACTCCTGTGAGGAGTTAGACCTTCCAGAGGAGGGTTCAGTCAAACCCAGTTGAAAACTCTCCTTCCTAATGCGCATGATGTATTGTTGGAATGTGGTAGTCATTAGATTATAACTTTGTTATGTGGTTCACTGGTCTCTAACTTCCGCTTTGAATTGTCCATAATCTGGGAATGTCCTTTATTTTTTAGAGGCCAGATAATAAGATGATAGACACTATGTCTTTAGTGCTGGATGGTAATACTTTAATTGTTGTTTACAGATTCATATAAAACATAGTTGAATTATTTTTACATGATTACAGCTAGCTTTAGTGATATGACTTTTGCATACCGAGTTTGTTTGGAGATAGCTCATAGCTGCCAACAATAATATCTCAAATAGCTAGGTTCCAAGGATGGCCTTGACATCTACACAATTATTGTCTGAGTCATCTCATTATCACATTTCCAGTTTTCTCCTCATTGACTCATTAGTGTTTAGCTAATTCACTATCCCTTACATATGAACATCCCGATTAGAGCAGCTATTGAGATATAGTCTATTGCAAACGTTTTGTCTTAGTGTGACACACAATAAAAAACTTCATTAATAACAGTGATTAGAGAAGAATCCATTTGCCTTCTTCCCTCTTGGAATAATTATAATGGTTGTGGCCAACCGTCCGCTATTCAGGAAGTTTTTTGCTTGTTACAAGTCTTTCTCTAGGGTAGTTACTGATTATGGCTAAGTTTATTAAAGGAGTTTAAATACCTAACATTGAAATAGTTAAAATTTTCATTTTTTTTAAATAATTGATCAAAGACCATAATTATATTGGAAATGGTAGAGTGTATTATCCTCTCCAAGATGTCGTTTAGGAATTTTGTCTTAAGTGGATAAGCTGATGAAGTATTACTATGGTGACATGAGCAAAGTTTATGTTTAATATTGTGTGTGTGGATCTTAAGAGAGCAGCATTTTATGTAAAGAGATCAAGAATTACTGCAATTATGTTCCTAAGAGAATTTATATTGTAATGCATCAATTTCATCTTACTACAAAAAATACAAAAAAATTGATTGTATTCATTATATGCTATTGCTGTATTCACTCTATCAGAAACGTTATGTACACAATAACTAATTTAGCAAGCAAGCAATTTAATTCTATTGTGAGCACTACCCATGTACAAAATATGGAACTTGCACCATTTCCGCTTAATTGAAAAGGTTGAAACTAGGCTAAGAGTGAAATGTTTAGCATATTATAATATATTATTTGTACTGCACTTGTTGCATGCCAGAAATTGAACAGATGATTCATTGTTTACACTGTGAAAAGTGGTTTCATATAGCAAGTGTGTAGCAACCACTACAAACCCATTTATAAATCTGAAGAAAAATGGTCGTGTGGCAATTGTGAATTAATTTGCAGATAATAAACTCTTCAATTCTTTGTGATTTAGTTTCACTATCATAATTTGTTAGAATTAATACCTAATTTCAAACAAACAAAAAAAAACAATTTAATCCCACTATTAAATAACTGTGTTGCTCGAACTTCATTCCAGGATTAGATAATTATTATCAATAATTTCTCAAACCCTAGGTTTAGTTATATATTGATAGAGAGAGAGGAAAAGAAAGAGGGAAAGAGAGAGAGAGAATGAGGGATGTAGGTAGAGAGAGAAAGATTATATATATGCACAATTTTCTGAATTAACTTAAGCTAAGTTATATCAGCATTTGTGTGAAGATAGCTAATCTAATTGAAGCACCCTAAAAATGATTATCAAATATTGCAATAATCTCATGAAATATATAAGCTAAGTGCACAATTCTGTGTCCAATCTCGAGATAAATCAAACCAGTGTAGGATTAGCCAACACCAAATCTATAATAGAATCACTTAAAAAAAAACTTCAACCAATTTGTAAGACAATATTGTAAGGAACATTGTATAATTTGAAACAATAAATGAAGCATGACAAAAACGTAACATTGCTTTGTGCTGACAATTCTTTTTATTTCATTGTACTTTTTCGTAAACATTGCTCTCAAAAGTATTTGGGGATTCATGACTTAGTTCAGCTGTCTTGATTTCACCATAAGCAACACAGTGACTCAAATTGATGTCTTCACTGAGATTTGAGTTATTGTTCTTGATTGAACTCTTATTTTTACTATCATCAATTACTTCATATTCTCTGTCTGTAAGGTCAGTGGCTGCTTTAGTGGTACTAGTTTTTCTAGAATAGAGAAAATCAAACTAAATTCTGGTTAAATGTTAGTACAATACATAATTACATAGTTAAACTGCTATACAATACATGGTCGTATTTATCTTGCATACGATACTATATATACCAAACTTTCAAAAGTTAAAAATGCATTTGTGTGACAATATAATACATAAGAATATGAAAGTTATGTCTTACCGCCATCCTCTCATTTTGTATACCAAAATTATTGTAGCTGATATTATTCCAGTGATGAAGACAAGACAAACTAGTACAGAAATCACCACAACTGTAACATTTATGTTCAAAGAATTGTCTGGCTGTATTGTGGCAGTATCTATAAAATAATACACAAATTCTATATTCTCAATCCCAACTCAATCGCAATTTTTAAAATTTACACACACATTGTAAATGCAATTTAGTATTATAACAAATTATGAAAAAAAGATATTGTATTTACAAACTTTTGCAATATATCTCAATCTGGATATAATATTTATTGTATTAATTCCTCATATTTTCATTTAATACTTTCTGTGACACTATATATTGCTTACTTAAGCTACATACTTCTTACTAAATTTTTGCAGCAGGTGAGTCAGGCAGACAATTAATCACTAATTAGATTAATTACACTGTCTAGTTGTCAATTAAAATTTCATAATAATTGAATATTATTATTACATGTTCACTTTGGCTTTGTTTGCATTTGTATGATGTCTCTGTCATGAATAGTGAACTCATTAATCTTCAGTATTTGTACATATGGCTGTATTAAAGTTAAAAATTTAAAATACTTCCCAAAAGATAATAATTTGAAATGAAATAAACAGCAACAACAAACTCTTGTTATATTAATTATTCTACTATTTGTATCTGCTGGTTTGGCTATAATGACGCTAATTTGAATAGGTGCATTTATTCAAGTTTTACTCACTGCCTTGACATCTCAGCTTGCACATTTATATGCATATAACTTTTGTTGTGATGATAGCTAATTTAACTATTAATTAGACATAATTTCCTCTGAAGTAAATTAGAAAAATATAAGAGGCTAAATGCAGGAATAGTTGTAGTAAGAAGAGATAAAGAATGGAGGGAATTTAGCATCTCAGCTGTATCTAATTGGAAGAATTTAAGATATAAAATTGGAAATTGAAGTCATCAATTAGGACTCTAGCTTGCTATTGTTTTATCATATTTTGTTCAGATTTGTTATTTTGTTTAGGGAATGTTACATCCATATATAATTGGTGAAAAGCATCTTGGTACGAATAATACAAGGGTTCAAAGTGGGTGTCCAGATAATGCCTCTAGCTCAATATTCTATGATGAATTGTTACAACACTGTTATATTAAATAAAAAAATTTGAACTTAAAAAAACATACTTGATGATACAGATAGGGGCATGCTGAGTACTCCAAGTCCTGCTAGATTATTTGCTGATAATTGAACTGAGTACGACAAACGTTCATCTAAATTATTTATTGTGGTAGTAGTTGTGTTACGATCCACAGTTATAGACATTGTGGTAGTTTGCGGCTCATTTACAATCATTGAAGCTTGATAATATATTGTATAATTCAGTACAAAGCCCCGTGCTTCTTTTAAAGATAAGGCTCCCCAGGATACAGTAACAGTTGTTGATGATGTTCGTTTGAGGCTTGTAATGGTTGGAGAAAGAAGTGGCTCTAAAAATGCAACATACAATAGAGTACACAGTTTTATTTGAAAACAACTTACTTAATTCTTATGTGAAGAATATCATACTGGTTGGCAATCCAAGACCTCTGCTGTTAATTGGCGATATACTAATATTGTAGGGAACTCCAGGATCTATATAATAACAAAAAATACTTAATTTTCAAGTATCTCGTGTCCATTGGCTTACTTAATCCAGATTGAGAATAAGAAGTCTCATCATTAGCTGATTCATTTTTTAGCAATATTGTAGTAAAGTATTGTAGGTCCAACAGTCTCAAATAATAGCCAGTAATCAATCCATTAGGCATGTCTGGAGGCATCCAAGATATCTGTACTCTAGTATCACTGTAGGATAGAGCAAACTCTGTTACTGGGCCAGATATTAGAACAAAAACAAAAAAAAATACAAACTAAGCCACTGTAACTATAAGATATACTTCATAAGCTTATGTGTATGTTATAATAATCAACTTACAATCTTCATATAGTCTTATAGTAAAAACTGCACTGTTAGCTAGAGTTAGTCCACTAGGTAGTAAAGTGATCACATTACATGTAACCATTGTACCATGAGTATCTGCAGTAATTGGATCAAGAAAAGTTAGAGTTAATTCATTGTTGTTTATTTGTGAAGTTGAAAATGAAATTGTATTTGATGTACTTATCCACCTCATAGACACTACAGTAAGATTACTAAAACAAGTGACTCTTGCAGTGGATCCAATTACATATATATTCCTCCTTCCAGTGAGACCTATAGCTGATATTTAAGCAAATATGCTATCACATACTAAGAATGACTAGTTTTCAGCTCACATTTGTAATCATTGGATATCGATGATGCAATTCCTCTGCTATTACTAACATTGCAGGTGAACGCCCCAGTGTAATCTGATAATGTATTACTCGATATGTATAGGAAGTTGTGATAAGTGGCACTGACAGTATCCACAATTATTTTACTCTGTGAGTAAGATCCTCCACTTCTATTCCAAGTTAGATCAGTGACAGGACCTCCAGTAGATACACAAGTCACAACACCAGTTGTAGTGTTGTATGATATAGACTGTATTAAGAGGGATCCTATAAACATATAATGATAATTAAAGTAATTTAAAAGTCTCGTAGAATCAACAATCATTAACTCAGGTTTGCAATGCTTTTAAATTATAATAACAATAATCATATATTACTAATTTCAAGAAAATTTTTAAAAGAACAATTAGAGTAGGTGGCTTTAGCATTCTAAATAAAGGCCTTGTAATCATTACCTTAAGAGTAGCTATAATAGAAAGTCTGTATTGTTGCCACACATATAAAGTCAAAAGTATTTGACTACTTGTAATGTCTCGCGAACTCATTAGAGAATCAGCTTCGCTGAATTATATATATATCGCGGACTCATTAAATGAAGCGTTATGTATTACTTTTGAGAACTCTTAGAAAGATTTACGTGAATTATATTTGTTGACTGTTTACTGCTGATCTTTTATCAGTCATTATTATGTCGTTGTTTTAAGTGACCTGGACACAATTTTCAATTGATATTATGCTATGGATGCATATTTCTAACTACTCCAAGCAACTATGATTTTAAGGATAATAAACAACTACAAGAACATCAGTACACATACTTTGAGAGACATTAATGATAACTGAATGCATGATTTTTTGTGATTATAAATTGATTACAAGATCAGCCATTTTTATTAAATAGTATTTCTTTAGTAATTTTCGCCTACAAAAGGTGTAATTTTCACTTAAAACCTTAGGTTAACATAATTTGCTTTATCAGTAGTCAATAATTTGGTGTAGTGCTTCTATAGGACTTCAATGCAGTACTTTTCAAGCTAGCAAAAATGCAATTGTTTGATTAGTCATCACCATATAATTTGCTCAGTGCAAGAATAATCTAATGACACAGTATTGAATAATAGGATTAAAGTAATGTTAGACTAATTTTATATTATTTTACATGGGTTAGTCAGCCTATTTTTAAAGCTTTGCTAAAACATAGCCTGTATTGTACCTCAGTCATTATTCATTAAATTAATAACACTATAACCATGCAAGCTTAAATTAACACAAACATATATCTGTCTTACATATACTTGAAGTTTCAAGAAAAATGTCTGAGGTAAAATTGAAAGTAATTAGCTATGCATACCTTCTCCATCATTATATATTCCAAAATATAATTTTTGATCTTGTCTATTCTGATGAGGAATGTTACATGTGTATATTCCAGAAGGTCCCAAAGCATTTATGTCACGATGGAGAATTACTGCTTGTTTACTTCTACTTCTAGAAAATAATATATGAATTCACCCTAACAGCAACAAATAATGTGGGTACATCTTCACCTGCAATACATACTATTACTACTCTATCTGCTGGTAAGATCCTTACTGTTCATTCTTACTATTTAGTCATACTTGTATGTATTAGCTCCAAGGGAAGCTCCACAGTTAATGTTAGATTCATTTAATGCCACAAGTTTCACAGTGACATGGAATAGAGAATCTTGTATCTCACGTAATGGACCAGACAGATATTATACAGTTAGATATTATGAGACAGGATCTGTTCAAATATTGCAATTGGTTGATTTGGATTTCAGTAATACTATGTATACTACCAACACACTCGATCCAGTGACTTCCTACACTATTGATGTGGCATACATTAATACAATAGGATCCGGTCCTATTTCTACCTTGACTGTTACCACACTGGGTTTACCATGTAAGTATATTTTCAATGTTTCTATATATTATTTATCGTTGCTGTTGATTTTTTTTTCTTATAAACTATTAAATTATTAGATCATGCATATCTCAAAGGTGTGGCATATCCTACAAACAGTCTGGTGAATTTATCAGATATTGGTCTAGATAACAACCTACTAACTTGCTATACAGATCTTACAACTTGTTTCAGAAATCAGGACAATCCAAGTGGTGGATCCATGGGAAGCTGGCAATACCCAAATAATTCTGTTGTAATAAGTCGACAAACTGCTAATTCCAAATATTATATTCTCTTCCAAGCCTGATATAGTTATAGTAGTCATTGATGTACTGTCAGTGCCTGAAGTAGCTTCAGTACAACCTCTAACTCTTCTATAGCTGATAGTATACATATTTACAACAACTGGAGAAGGCGATGCCCATGTTAATACTACTTCTGTACTTGAAACTGAAGAATTCCTGAAATTTGTGGGCATAGAAGGACTAACGTCTGTACAGAATAATCAGATAATACAAGAGAATATAATCGATTATAAATTCATATAGTCTATTAAGGACAAGGTAATATAATCTGACCATAGCAGTATTGCTAAATAGTACTTTTAGTTCATGTTTTCTACATGTTCAGATATAATATCTTAACAATGAATTACTGTTATATTCTAAAGTTGTTATTGTCAAAGTAGAAAAAGGGCCATTTCCGATAGAGTTAGTGAATGCCACTTCAAATATATAGGATGTGGCAGGAGTTAGTGAGTTGGCAGTGAATGTTCTGCTATTAATATCTACATTTGATGTTTGTAATATTGAGATAGATCCTGTCTCATAGTATCTAACTGAATAATGTCTATCTGGTCCATTTCGTGAGAGACAAGATTCACGTTCCCATGTAGCTGTGAAAGTAGAGGGACCATGATGCTGTAGCATTAGTTGGGGTGGAGCTTCTGAAGGTACTACAACAATAATAGAAGGACTGATTACTGACTTAATAGTAATAACAGTCATTCTTACAGGCTGATCTAGTTCACCTCACACAATTTCAGTTACATGTAAGTTACATATTAAAAAGCACATTCCTACTAAATAACTTTTAAATTGATTGACTAATATCTGTAAAATTTATGTACACATAATAAAATATGCAATCACATAGATGCTGTTCCTTCTACTCCAATTAACTTTGTGCGTTCTGCTGTTCAAAGTACACAAATAACACTGACATGGATGTCATCCTCCACAGATTATGTTAATACTTATACTGTCAGTTATAGCAGAGTCTCAGGATGCACAGCAGCTCCTTCAGGTAGTGTAACTACCACTACAACTACTACAACTATTACTGGTCTATAAGAAAACATTAGATATCAGTTTAGACTGACAGCCACTAATAGTGCTGGTACCTCTACACCTGATGCAGTATATTATGAATACACTATGCCATACATCTACAGTGCCAGTCAAATATTCTGACGAGGCCATAACTTGACAGCTGTACACAGCACTATCTTCAGTTGATGCCAACTGACTAAAAACAAAATCTGCATTATTATTATTATCAATAACATTTCCATTCTTTTTCCATTGATATGATATTGGCATCAATTCCAGAGTAGCTGGTGCATTAATAGTACAAGTCAGTGTGTATCTTCGGAGAACAACTGGTGTCCTACTTGGAGTGACAGAGACAGAAATTGAAGGTCCATAGTTTAGTTTAAAGTAATATATTCATTGAAATGTTATTGCTTGGCAACATACTTATAACTGTGAGCATAACAGAAGTGCTTCGACTAGATCCTGTGACTGAAGCCTGACAAGTGTAAGTTCCAGCATCAGATTCTCGGACTTTTCCTGAGATTACAGCTAGATTTTCTCTACCAGCTAAAAGTCCACTTGAACCAGATCCAGTAGTTGTCCATGTATAACTTGGGGATACACCACCTGACAGAGTTGCCACACAAGTAAGGGAAGCTGTTGAACCAGCAGTAATGGATGGATTGTCAGGAGCACGAGTAATTGTGACAGATGTAACCGTAGAAGCTTCAGGGATTTTATTGAACAATAAATGGAACACACAGAATCACTTAAGATGATATTTACATATGGGAATTGAAATTCTGTAGTTATTAGGTAAAATAAGATATTATATGAATGAAACAAAATCGTTTCACTAGAGCGATATTTACTAGATATAAGTGTGAATAATTTCTATTTTCTGATTGTTGTTTCTTGAATTAGTAATCTCACTAAGGGATATAAACACTTTTAAAACTGCTTATGTTTAGTGAGCAATTGTAACAAGTACAAGTGTATTTAATTAAGCTGTGTCAATCTAATAATTGAATTTGTATGAGTAGTATCATACAATTTTGGAAATAATTGCTATAACACATAATTCTGACTATTAATTTGTTGATATGATAACATGCATGGTTTTTGAGGCTCCACATTTACTAGCACTAGGGAAGATCTACACATTATCTAAACCTTGTGGCCTGTTTTGTTCACACTTGTCACAACAAACGTCCCAATTTTATGTTTCATTAATAAGTGACTATGATGACAACACATCATGATAATGAAATTTCACAATCACTATCACAGAAATTGTACTTATATCAGTAGAGGGAAGTTATTTCTCTTAAAAGTAAGGAAACAAGAAACATCATTAGTTCCTTGTGATTACTCTTAATCCAAAATTGCTTCCTCTTTCAATGATACCATTAACAAACCGCCTTTTACTTATTTAATAGAGACCATTTTTGTACAAATCAGAGCTTATAATAGCAAATTTCTTGTTCTGATAGCCTATATTATGCTAATTAAAACTTAACCTGACGTTTTGACTTCTAGAAGTCCTCTTTATTTCAGCTGAGAATAACTAAATCACTTTCTTAGATCCAATAATAGTTATGGCAACCCTAAATCCTGTAACTTTTACTGTTTAAAATCTTTATTAACTTATTAGACAACTTTTAGTATGTTTAACCTAAGTGTAACAGGTGAAGTGGGACACAATAAGGAAGTATGGCCCTAATTTTTCTATAGCACAATTACAACACATCATAACATACTTGCTAATAAAAATCTTTGTATATGTTTTCTTTTTATGTGTAGTTTATACTAATATGTTGAGGTAATTTTCATATGTTTAAATACTAGTATTATAATATACAAATTCAATTCTAATATAGATATTTCTCATTTTTATATTGTAATTTGCACTATGATATATGAAATGTCTGAGTATGCATATTGTATTCGATTTCTAATCAATGAAAAAAAAAAAACAATGACATTTGGAGGGAATGACTCTTTAATGTTTATTATAGACAGTCATACCGTAAGCCTTACCATTTGTTAACGTAATGATTCCACTAACTTCCATATCATTATCAGTTGGTACTCTGCATGTATAGTTTCCCAGTGGTACATTAGGAGAACCTTCTCTAATCAGACGAACTTGATGAGTATAAACAACAGTGTAAAGTGTATCCATTGGTGATGAGATATCACTTAAATAAGGAACACGACTCCCATTAGAGAAAAACCAATTTCCAATGGGTTGACCAATCTCCACCTCTACAGCAATGCATGTTTACATTAGCAGTGTTGCAAACTAAAGCATTTCCAGGATTAGAACGATCAGAAGTAATTTCTCCAATATCTGCTATATGAACAGTATCTTCTTCATTGAGCATTCTGGATCCAATGCTGAATGATAAACCTAAGTAATAATCAGAATGAACTTTTAGATAAAAACAACAACAACAAATCAAAGTGAATGCTTTTAAATGATTTTATTTGTAAAACGTATTTTTCAAGTGCTATAGTATGGAGACAATAATTGTAGAGTTTTCAGTTATTGACTAAAATCTCAAATTACTCACAAAAGGTGAAGTATTTTCATACTTAATGTATTTATGTGAAAGTTATTTAATTTTACTTTCAAACCGTATAACCGAACATGGAATCACGAAAATACTGATCAATTAAAAAACACTATCAAGAAAACAAACTTTAGTGTCAGACAAGTGAAATAACACATTAATGTATTTTTTATATTTTTCATAAAAATATTATTATTTGGCTCACAACTATGTTACATACAATTATTTTCTTGGAAATCTACGAAGTCTATTAGTGTTTTCGGTTTCTTCAGCACAGTGACAGAGGCCTAGACGTAAAATTATCATGGGTGAGGCCTAAATAGTTTAAACTTACACTCTAATTAGTTTCATAATTTCTTTCTTAGCCGTCTTTAAATAATTAGATGTATTCTCTTTTTTTACAGGTTTTTTTAAAACAATACAGAATTAAAAATATTTGCTCCGATAGGAATCGAACCCAGGACCTCTTGCTTTATGCACGAGCGCTCTGCCACTGAGCCACAACAACCAGCCTGCAAACAGGCACTCCAATTCTATATTTATACTGTAAAGGGTAATGCTACAGTCTCAATCTCAACAGACCAACAAAATTCTCTTTTTTCAAAGATTCTTTTTATTCGTTGATTTTTTACTACACAAATTCATCGCTTCATAATTTCTTTCTCAGCAGTATTTTACTTATTAGATGTATACTCTCTCTTTCACAGGCTTTTTTTAAAATTAATTATTGTTTAAAAATAGCCTTTAAAAGAGCGAGAATACATCTAACTCATTATTTTTTGATGACACAATGTGAAAATGAGGGCACAAGATTCATAGTGGTATGATTTTGTTTAAATCTGGGTGATGCGATCCGTCTATCTGCCTCACCATGTGTTAGGCCCATGGGTGATTAAATTAAAATATTGAGTGACTTTTCTATCTGAAAATCGTTCAAACATATAATACCAAGTAGCTCAGGGTTCCTTTCCTATCTCCAGCACCACAATGGACCACTGTGCGGAAGATTTTTACAGGGCTAGAGCTAATGTAGACATCAGATTAAGCAATCATTGAGACATTATGGACTGGAACAGCTTATATTATCAGTTAAATGAGAAGTTCAACAATCCCCTTATTCTGGAAAGTTCTTTTGTCAGTTAAATCAATGTCACTTGTTTTGTCTTTCAGTCACTCATTGGCCTTAATGGCCAGTAATAGTTTTATTATATAGATTATTATACTTATTCTTGCAATGTGTCATTCATTTCAGTATTTTGTAATTTTTCTAATAATTTCTTCCACATATATACACTCCTACTGTCCAGTCTTAATAGCCTCTATTGGGCATTTGATTGTCTTAGTCCCTTAAAGCAGTTCTATAAAATACATTACAGTTTGCTGTAGTAACTTATGAACGTTCAAATAATCTCTAATAAACTGTAAATATAATAGAGGGTTAGAATCTTTATGGCAGTCTATTGCAGTTTTCTACAAATTATAGTCTTTTATAATTAGTTTTAGTTTTTACACTCATATTGGCTTTTAGAATCTTAAAAGTTCTTGCTGTGTCTTATCAGTTTCAGTGACTTTCTTTACCAATAATTTATCTCTCACTAAATTTTAGTCTTTTTATCTTTTAATTTTAATGCCACAATTAGGTCCTGCCAGATTATGCTAGCATATTTTCTGAAATAATAGACATGAAATAGCATAGTGGAATAATTCTAGAATTATAAGGGTATTTAGGAGAATAATAAAGGGGAAATGAGAATATTCTGTTTATGTAATCCTTAATTATAAAGAAAATCAATAGTGCTTTTTTCCTTCTCTTTTTCTTATACAACAAGGGCATAAGGATTTAGAAATGTGGTTATAAAGTAGATTTCATTACTTAATTAAAGCAGCTGGGTTTGTGTCGGTCACTTGGTTATTGTACTTCCAAAAATGAAAAAAAGTTTCAGCTCAGGCTCAGAGTGGGCAAGTCATCAGGTGAATTATGCTAAACGGTTTCTTGAACGTTTTTTCAGCTGTAGTAGAGCATGTTCTCCATTTATTGAACATTTTTACTGGGATGTTCAAGGTTTTCACTGAGAGTAACTAGAAATTAGTGAATACTCTATATTGAGTAATTCACTATAGCAGTAAGACAGACAACTCTTTCATAACTACCAAATTTATATAGCTACTGCAGTCTTCACTATTTCACTTATTCTTAATTGGAAGAATAAGACACCGATAAAAAATTATTTTTTTCTTTTGAAATAATAACGTCTTTTATTGCAATAAAATAAAGAATAATTCTAAAATTTTCAAGCATAATCTGGCTGGCCCTAGTCACGATGTGATACTCAGACTAACTACACGGCAACTGAATCTAAAACTAAAATGTTTACAGTATCAAGTTAAGTTCATCCAATATCTATTGCTATATGGTTGAAGTTACATACCTTGTCCTTCTACAGCCTAAATAAAAACTACTACAAGATACACAGAGGTAGCAAGCGGCATAGCTGCGGAGGTAGGTAATTTGTTAGCACAGTTGTTTATTTTTCCTAAGTCTGTTATTACGCAACCCCGCCCCCCCCCTCCCCCAGCGACAGATTTGCACTCACTTTATTCATTGGCGCAGGGGGGGTATTTGTTTGTTTGCATTTATATGTGGACATGCGTAAGTCTTTTGTACTTTGACTTTCGCGTGTATCTGCTTCGTGGTCTACTTCTTCCCACGCCTCCACTAAACAGAATCTTTGGGTTTAGCGATCCTGTATCATTCAAGAAATTTTTAATTTTTTACCCCTATATACTACGTTGCTTCTAAATGCCACGTAAGACACAACGCTGTGCAGTAATTCTTTAGAATTTCTTGTTTTTTCTAGCTGCAAAATCTTACGGCCAAAGGTAACTATGGTATTGAGACTCTTTACCAGATGTATTTTCAAACACTCGGCCGTCTATAGTTAGCTGTGAGTACTTGTTGTCAAAAGCCACTGGTAACTCAGATAGTCAGAATGCGATATTGGAGACTACAGAAAATGCCAGTATGGAAAGTTGAGGTAAGAAAGTGGCTCCGTATTTGTTAGTAGAGGTTATGCAGGAACTGACGTAAAGTGACGTTGACTTAGCAACAGTTGCTACGTCGCCATTTTGAGTGGCAAAACTTAGAGTGGCGCGCGGCGTATTTTAGGCTAATTGTGTCTTCACCTGGCTTTTCTGCTTATTATTTCTCGTTGGACGAAGCTTAAATGCGGTACAGGGAAAGTTATCTAAACTGGAAGCCTGAAGACCCTTACCTCAGCTAAAAGGAAGGGTTTATTGAAGATCCTTGGGATAAATATGGCCTGAAGTAGTATCCAGATATATTTTGGTACCTCATTGAATAGACTAGTAAGTATACTGGTGAAACGTTGAAAGCTTATAAAAGTCTTGATTCCCTAACGTAGACTTTTCATCTTCAATCAACAAAAGATAAAGTGTTTCAACATTTGCTGCACTATAAAGTAATAAGCTACTCCAAGTAAGATTATAATGTTGAGGTAAAAACAATAACAACAACATAAGTACACATACTTTGAGATACAATAATGATACTTAATGCACAATTTTTGTGATTACAAAATTGATTGCAACATCAATCATTCTTTTTTACTCTTTGCCTACAAAAGGTGTCGTTATTGCTACCAAAAATACAATTGTTTGATTAGACATTGTCCTATAATTTACTCAGTGCAAGAATAACCTAATGAAATATAGAATTAAAGGTAATGTTAGTTTAATATTATTTTACATAGGTTAGTAAGCATATTGTTACAACATTGCTAAAATAAAGCCTGTATTGTAGTTCAGTCATTTTTTAATAAATGAATAATATTACTATAATCATGCATGCCTGGCACGACTATATACAAGTCTTATGTACTCTTAAAATTTAAAGAAAAAATCTGGCAAAAATGAAAGCAATATAATTATGTATATATACCTTCTCCATTATTATATGTTCCAAAATATAATTTTTGATTTTGTTCACTCTGATCAGGAATGTTACATGTGTATATTCCCGATGGTCCCAAAGCTTTAATGCCAAGATGAAAAATATAGCTTGCTTACTTCTAATTCTAGAAAATACATGAGAGTCAGAATCTTGCTGGATCATTACAACAGCTAACTCTCTACTTAAAAGTTCTGCTCTAGTCATGTAGCTCATACAATTACGTTAACAAAAAAATAATTGAGAAACAAAGATTGCTTCTCAAACTGAAACTTTGCACTTTGTAAGGCCACATTATAGCTACCTCAAAGAAGACAACCTCCTTGATTTAGTAATAGTTTGTAGTTGGTCTACTAAGATAATGGTTGCATGTACCTTTGAGATATTCATATGTAATCATAATAGTTTCAAAAGAGACGTCATAATAATTTCTAAAACTCTTATGATGCTTATCATTATTTTGACTGTGTACATTGTCATGTACATAATAGCTAACTGTAATAAAGTATTGATAAACAACTTTAGAAATAAAAAATCATAAATGTTATGTTACCCCTCAGCACATAAGATTATTCATTTTATTATTCACCATAATAATAATTATCTAGAATACAAACACTCAAAAGATTGCTCAATGTCATTAGCATGTGCATTAAAATAAATTCATATATAATTACTGTTATCTAAACATTTATTCATTAAAATATTCTGAATTATGCAAACATGAATGAATCCATTATAACTTGAATGAGAATACTGTTAAAAAAAAGACTAAATAAACATATAAAATATACACCATAATAAAATTTGCAAAATAAAAAAGTTTGCTTTAAACATTAAACAAGAAATAAAGTGATCTAATTTGAGTATTCACAATTCTTTGAAAGTGAAGTACATGTAACTACTTCACGTTTTATTGGTTATTTCTAGTCATATTTATATCACTGTAGGCTGCACAATTGCTAGTTGAAATATCTTTAACACTGTCATTTGTATTGAAGTGATTGAGAACCATGTTTTTTCTACCAATTTCTTCATATTCACTATTGGTGGTGTTTGTTGTTGATTTTTTTATAGCGTTTGAACAATTTCTGTGAAAATAAACAAATTCATTGCTTTATAGTTGAGAACATATTAACCAAATTGAATTAATGCAAATTTTATGATGTATCAAATAACAGCATTTTGTGATGGCTTACCTAAGACGGTTACATTTTAGTATTGCAAAACAGATAATTGTTGTGACTAACAGCAGACAAATTAAGGTTGTATTAGTAATATTTCCAACACTAAAGTTTTCATGAACAAGTTGAAATGGAGTTTTCTGGTTGTCTTCTATAGGGATATTGTAAATTACATAATATGTCACTAATAAAGAAATACAATGCGTATAAAAGCATGACTATGGACTTTTCTAAACGTCTGGTCATTGACAAATTACACTTTTCTTTTTGGAGTACGTTTTGTAGGCTTTCTATTCATTGTATGTGATTAAAATAATTAACATTTCAAAGCCTGTAGAAATTGAAGTGTTAGATGATAGGGACTACCAAATTAAGGTAGTCTGTGTCATCTATAAAATTCATGACAAAACATGCTAGCTGAAATTTACTACTGAAACTATTGAGTTCAGTTTGTCTTATCCAGCTTATTTTTAATACTGTATACTAAATAGAATAATTAGCTACCTTGTATTTTTTTGTTATTTTTAAGTTATCTATTGTTTTACATATAGGCTGGAATTGCTTTTAGCTACCTAGATCCACTACTATTGTAAGCCTTGACAACACAAATAACAATGATAGCGACTGGTCAGAACTATCCAAACAATATTCAGAATTAATTATCACAGCTTACTTGTTACTGTAAGCATTACATATGTGCTTAGACTTGAGTCAGAAATGGAAATTGTGCATGTGTAAATCCCAACATCACTTTGACTGACTTTCCCTAAATATAAAATGTTATCTATGGTGGGTTGTATCGCTTTGGCTGTCAGATTGCCACTTGACAATGATCCTGGTTTAGTCCAAGTGAAAGTTGGTATAAAACTGCCAGAAACTGTAGCCGTACACTTAAGGGAAACTTCAGTGCCAGCGGTGACAGATGGGTTCACAGGAGAAATAGCAACTGATGTAACTGAAACTGACATATCATTTAATGATTAATTAATAAAATATTTTTATTCATTAAAAAAAAAAAAAGTAGTAATTAAATATTTTAAGTGTATGTCAAGAATTAGAGTCCATTGTGACTGTAGTAGGCTACCTTTTTTCAAATACTCAGTTAAGTTTGTAACTAAGAATTATCACCTTGATAGCTAAAGAGTATCACTATCTTTTATTTTCATGGGTTTTTGTCTACACAAGGGGGACTGAATACGAAAACGTAAATTATTAGGGGATTACAAACATTCAAAGTGTCATGCAATTTAATAACACATTACACTGATACTATTATAGTAACTCTTCATGGAATTGTTAGACACCTGTCAGATAATAGAAAAAATAGATATAAATTTAAGTCAGTGAAGAGTTCAATGAGAGTAGTCTAATAAAAAAATTCTATGTGACATTTGTGTTAATTAGCTTAAGTAAACTTGATAATTTAGTCATCTCCTTTATTATTAAAATGCAACTTTTTGGATACAAAGAAGCAATAATTGATGAGCGGTAAGCGGTAAATCACCATCACTTAAAAGAGATCTACATTGCAATGGGCAGAGGAGATTACTGAAGGCATGGAAGCCGCTAGCAAGAATATGCATCAGCAAAATCCCAACACTCTGGCAACCCTCAACGTGGTCAAGGAAGGAGGCTTCAGCAGGTACAGGTGTTGAAGGAATAACCACCTGGCTCATCAATACAGGTTCGAGGATGCTACCAGTTCCATCTGCCAAAGGAAGGGTCATCTGGCTGAAGTATGTCACTCAAATGGACAAGGGAACTTGACAGGAAAACAAGCAAGGGATAAGAAGAGATCACGACACAAAGGGAGTAAGAACAAATTTGTGGGTACTGAACTTGAGACGGAGGTAAAGTTATCAGAGACCGATCAGCAGCTCTACCTGTATAGTTCGGTTACATAAGCCACACACTAACTTATCTGAAGTGCTTGCTCCAAGTACTCCCCAAAATCACACTTGACAGAGAGTTGCCTTAGCTCAGCTACATAAACTCAGCTATGCATTCTCCTCAGCGTGATTGTGGCGGTGAAAATAGTATTTGTCAGCAATAACGATCGTTGTCAATTCAAAATGCTTCACTAATGTGTATTTCAACTGTGCCAATGTCTTGTCTTTTATAAAATGTTATTGACAACTGAAAGGTGATACACAATTGAAATCGATAAAGGCAGTTTGCGCCAATGACACACAAACAATTGATCAATAAATGAACCGGCTAACATATATTGATTAAGTGTTCAATGAATCACGAGTTCAAAGTTTAAATATACCACAACTAAGACAATTATTTACACACATTAATAAATTAATATTATTGACTATACAGAATAGTAGTTCTGTTGGCTAATGAATTCACATATTAGAATGACTATTGTATTTGTAAACAGGTTCAATATGGAAGCTATTTTATTCATTAGCCAAATAACTACTATTCCAATCAAGTTGATCAGGATAATTTGTGTCAGTCATGCAGTAAACTTACTAATAGAATTTTCCAATATTAGGGTGCGAATTTTCACAAAGTTTCCCACTTCCACTCTGCAAGTATAGTTTCCATTATTTTCTGCTACTATAGTTCCAAGATTATATGTGAGAGATTTATCCTTTGTAGAATATGCTAATAATTGACCACTTTTATACCATGCTATATAAGTGATACTTTCTCCAGTACTTACTAATGCCTCACATTTTAGCAAGTATCTGTTATTTCTGGTGCTGGCTGTAGAAATTATTACCACATCAAGTTTGGTTGGCACTAAAGTTAACATGAAAAATGTGCATAATTTTAATAATTGGGAAAAATCATATTAATTACAGTATCAAAAACATGAGAATTATAAATGTATTTTCTATTAATATATACATTAACTAGTGACATGAGCCATTATTTGGATTGCCAAGTAATCACAAACGATTAATATGTTTATATGTAGTAGTGCAAGTTGAATATGCCTAGCATATTCAAATGACAAACTTCAACTTAAATATTCCAAACTTCAACTAAGAAATTCAATAAGGTTATATCAATTTGATGACGCCACACTTCATCTTCAAAATGTAATTTATTAGAGAGCTCTTCATAAGTACCTTGTCTTCGATTATGTATTATAGATCAATTAATTAATTGTTTTATGTAATATCAAAGTCTTTTTATTATGATGAATATTTAACATAGCTCTGTCACATTTATTTTTAGGACAAGATTAATTAATAAATTGTCATACATTTGAATAAAACTTATTATAATCTCAAGAGTAGTGATTTTAATTTTTCTAAAGCTAGAGAAATACATCATTTTTTGTTTTGTTATTTTTATTATTACATTGCTAAGCTCTAGCACAAACAAGTTCGCAATTATAGTTGGCCCTATTCTTTAGTAAAGTGTTTGCTACTGACGACTTGGTATAATGTTAACCCATCAAAGTTTACCTTCCCATCTTTGTGATTATTATATGACCATTTTGATTAAATTTTTTAAAATAGTTATTTCTACCAGTACTTACCTATATTTAAACACTCAGTTTGTGTGTCAATGAAATCTGGAATAATGCAACAGAAATTACCGGTCAAAGGATTGTTTACACTATTGTTTCTAAGACTCAGATAAAACCTTTGATTGTCATCTCTACTACGAAAGTATTCCAATCCACTTTGTGCACGATTTCCAATTGTAATATTGTTATAAATCCAGTTACCAAATCGGTTAGGTGGAGTACGACAACAAGGACTCCTATTAGTTTTACAAGCCAATACATCTTCAGTGTTTGTGAAATCTCTTAGCAGTTCTCCAATATCATGTACCGATATGAATCTACTCCCAGGTGGATATATGTTAGGTTTGAATTCAACTATTTCTAATACTGCAAAACAAAGTTACTATAAAAGATGAACAAACTGCTCATCTTATCAAGCTAATCAACACTTGCTGTTAAAAAGCAAGTACCAAAATGTAGCATATAATAATATATCAAAAACTTTATTATACGATAACACTTTATTATTATACTGGTTCACAACTAGCTTGTGTACTAACCTATTATAATGAGTCATTTTGCTGTCCAACTGCTCAATTGAATTAAACTTTTAGACTACACTTCAATGCAAGGATCAATTCTACAATGGAATTGTCTCTGCTAAGGGGAACACAGCAGTTGCACATATTAAACTTTAGCTACTTTAAACATTAGCACTTGTTTCAATGTGACAAGATTAAGCTATTTACACTGATCTGGGGACAATCATGACTCTTGGCTGTTCTAGAGGAATGTGGTAGTAGTTATCTAATTACTGTTACGGCGCTCACGATTTGCTTAATGAGCTGACCTGAGCACAACCACAGAGTATTATGCTCTGGCGCAGCAATCACCAACCCTTTGATAATTCAGGAACGCATGCTAGATTCCTACTCATTTCACCGACGACTGCCTATGAGACGACAAAAAATATTAACTAAGCATATCACAAAATCTTGGCTCTAGAACAGGGTGCATGATTGTCCCCAAACCCTTTCTCAGTGTCTGGGTTAAGTAAAGGGTCGGTCTATGTCAGACTACCTATAAGTAATGGTAAATTCTGTAGTATCAAACTTTAGCCATTCTGTCTACCCCAATTACCAGTACCTTTTGAACAAGCTGCTCTGAACTGCAAAAACACAAAAGGCCCGAGTTATTTTTGTAATTTTAGCCCACAAATGTGGAATTACAAACTTACCTCAGCTTCCCTGGAGTAGAGATAACTTCCTTAGTTTTAATACTAATGGTATGCTTCAGCACACCATGGCGAGCGAGCCTGGCTTGCTGGTGTGCATAAAATTAATTGTTATATGATGTATTTTACCTGAAGATGCTTTTATTTCATGGTGACAAACATGGATTATAATTATATATTATATATATATAGACTATGTAATACATATGTGTGTTATATATTTATATCAATGCAGTGGACATTCTTATGCTGATAATGTGAATGAAAATAATATTTGCTTTCAATTCGCCACAAAAAAATCGTACTTGATTCATATATATAATAGAATAGAGAACTGTCTGGGCCACTGAAGCAAACTATTATTTTAACTGGCCAAGCATTTTTTCATCCCATGCCTCGATTTGAATGAAGTGATTCATTCTTAATAAATGATTTTTCCTTTACTTTTATGTCTTTCCGAACAAAAATCATTATATGGTAATATTTTTATTCACATTGTAAGTTTGTACTACCTTAACAGAAAGTACTACTAAAATAAATGTTAGTGTTAGTAAGTGTACTACAAGATAAACTTTTTAAAAATAGTGTAACAAAAAATAAAATGAACCACAAGATCAGTAAAAACAATAACATGACTTAAGCCCTAACTCTACACTAAATATATTATTTTTGCTCAGACACTAGTGTACCTAAACTTGATCTAAGAAGACATCAAAAGTAGACTAGTATAATCAAAGGGATGAAAGGAATAAGTAAAAGTAAAATGTGAAAATTCTTAGAGGTCACCAGGGAGTATAACTAACTTACAGTTACAATACAAGGCATACAGTGTAACCATAGTTAAAACATTGGTTAATCTACTGCCTACATTCTATATTACAATTGAGACCAATTTTTGTTTCTGCATATTATCTTAAAACATTAGTAGTTCAGAAATCTGAATGAATTTTTAACCCTCAGCTGTGGTGACTTGTGGGAAAGTGGAATAGTCTGGTCAAGATGATGACCCAGCCCGAAGTTACCAGTATTCAGGGGGGGGGGGGGGGGGGGGGGGGGGG
>WLWD01002056.1_pt1 | contig 72657 bp, 61 predicted proteins | sample 6712731 | NCBI WGS metagenome assembly WLWD01 (sample SAMN12718690, study PRJNA576275) | sponge metagenome | isolation source: marine sponge | host: Mycale hentscheli | place: New Zealand: South Island, Marlborough, Capsize Point | collected 2014-11-01
CCCCCCAGCTCATACACATGTTTTGATGTGAATTAAGTTAATCCATGTGTACTGTAAATTGCATCATGTGTGCATATCTACACATGTATAGCCAGTCCCTCTGCCCTCCTCCTCAAGCCATATACCAGTTCAAACCAAAATTCCTGAAGCCTGCCTACAATCTGTTTGTTCTTAATTATAGAGATTTCGTGCTTGATTAATTGTTCAGCTGCAAGGGTTACTGTACATTGGCCATCTGTCATTGCATTGTAATATATCAGATATACAGTCATCCCTAGTATTGTTTGTCTGTCACAAGATGTCCCTTTTTGGGATACTTTATATACCAATTCATGGTGTACAATAATCCTTGTTTGAGGCTAGTGAAGGCCTTAACATTGCATCACATGATCAACGTGTGCGGGGCGCTTGTATTTCTGTATGACTCTCCTCCACTTGGCATATTCACCAAAGTAATCAGAGGCAGCATCACTAGTCCCACCAGTCCGACTTGAGCCGGACCATGTTTGTGTAGTTTTAATTGGTGAAGTACGCCCTGGGCTTGAACAGCTAATTAAAGTGGGCGTGCCTAACAGAAACTTGCGGAGATCACTCGTGTCTCTCGTGGTCATCTCGTAGTAGAATTTCGGTTCATGCAATTTTGTCCACTTCCAGCCACTACAATATCAGACGAGCTCTGGCCTTTGCTTGTTATTATGAACTACCGACTGTGTTCTCTGAAATTTATGATTAAGTGCTTTGAAGTTCAAGCATTTGATTTCAATTGGGCTCTTTAAAGTGATCTTGCTTCCATGGTCCCTGCAGAAATTAACAAAATTATTGATATCTTATATGTGACCGTCTACGGGAAAACCGGGCACAACGCGGCGTGCGTAATATCGAGAAAAGATCGATCGATTTCTTAAAAATGTATTGTTTCAAGCCTACGGAAGGGAACGGTTAGGTCTATTATAGCAGGAACGACTAAAGCTGCGACGATAAAACTTGGAGAGCTCAATATCTGGACGCCGACAACTTCGTAAGTGAAAAAAAAAAAAATTCGAAGGTGCCGCGTTGTGCCTGGTTTTCCTATAGACGGTCACATATTGTGCTAGTTCTTAGTATGTAGTATTATTCAATACACCCTGCTTTACACTTGATCATTGACACACCTACATCCTGTGTTAGGTCACACCTACATCCTGTGTTAGGTCACACCTACATCCTGTGTTAGGTCACATCTACTTCCTGGCCTAACAAAAAAAATTTAAATCCAAGTCGGCCCTAGTAATAGCTAATTATATTGTAACGATTGTTTTATACAGCTAGTAGCCCAGAGCATTTTTTTTTTTTATTTGTGATCTAATTTGCTTGTTCTTGGCTGTGTCTGTTGGCTATTGTTCTTTATTTAGAATCAGTATGATGACTGTAATGCAGTAGCGACTAGTCATTATTTGCTTGCCATTGTAATGCTTCTTTTACTAGTACACTCAGTATCCAGTAGCTATAACATGCTCATAGTAAATACAGAGTTTGGTTATGAAGTACATGTGTACCTCTGCATGCCTAGCAGTCAAACATCTTATCTAGTTGCTATTGTTGATTTCTTCTGTATAGTCAAATCATATGTTTACCTATACAGAAGGCAAAAATGCCAGAAAGAATGGAGCTGCAGCACTAACTATGGCAGCTAGTGTGAGATATGAGGCTCTTGATGTGGAAGAAAAGACCGGACTAAATGCTGTTGCATCAGAACTGGTGGAGGAACAAAGCATGACAGTAGCTCAAAGAATAAAAGAAGGCACGAAAATTTTTAGAATGATACAGAAGAAGGTATTCAATACTTTTCTGTGTATTTAAATGCAATTGTAAATTTAATAACTGGCGGGAAATAGGTTGACCATTTCTATTTGTATCTACTTCTGATAGTAAGCACTGGCGGTATAAACTATTCACACTAATTGTGTTATCACCAGCAATTACCAAACCTACTTGCTTATGTGACCAAACTAGTTGTTAATGAGTGGTGCTTTTTCTTTTGCGTGTATGTAGATGGAACAGCTGCAGAATATTGGGTACAGAGCATTTGCCTATGGTTTCCTTGCGGATGACATACAGACAGCATATACCACTACATGTACAAAATGTACAGAACCTCAAGTGGTTGATGTCATGCGATCATTGGTACTTGTAGGTAAGTTACATGTAGGTAGTATGTGTGGTCTTTCAGAGTCTGCTATATTTTTTGGCAGTTGACAAATAAACAAAAGTTCAGGTGTTTTAGGTCTTCCCAGGGCCTTGCCTGATTTTTAACCCTTTCGACGCCAACTTTCTTCAGCACTTCGGGCGTCTTTTAGAATTCAATTTGATTTTTAAACCGCAAAGCAACCGCAAAAGTCCACAAACAAACAGCCAGGCATATAAAGTAGGTAGCTATAGCCTTGTAATGAGTAACAAACAAAATAAGCTTCTAAAAGCCTGAAAAAGAACTGGAACCAGCCCGTCTTACAGCAGGTTTCGAGGATCGAGTCTTCGAGGAAGGAGCTTAATCGATTGCTCTCGATGTCCGGTAGGAAAAAATGTATCCATAATTCTTCAAAAATGCTGAGGGACTCTCTATAGGCTTCATACTTTCTATTTTGAGTGTTTGATGTCCGTAGGCAACAAAAAAACTGAGTGCTAGGCGTTCTGAAAATTCTCGGTCAAAAAATTTCTCAATCTCCGTTTTCAGACATTAAAAAAATACTTAACCTACCCGTACGGGTTCAATATTGTTTTTAAGGAAAGTACAACGTCCACTTTATGTATAAAAAAGAAATGATGGCTTAATCTAAAATAGATTTTTTATTTTTATTTGGAGAACGCGGACCTGTTCTCGCCAGCATATATGCGGTTACGGCATCGAAAGGGTTAAAGCTGGAAGGTCATTACAGAATGGTCTACAGGTTTATTACTGTACTCCATTTGTTTGCTTAAACGAAAACCTTACCAACTAGTCACATGGGTGAAAAAAGAAATGGGTCGCACATATGCAAAAAAAAGAGAATATTGTGGAATCTCTATTGTGTTACCCTGTGACTCACTTGCTAACTTTGCTATGCCCGCTAGTTGACAGACTTTCTTGAGAAGGCGGGTATATGGCCTATGGATAGTCTAAAAGGTAAAGGGATACAGTATTAAATGAGGTTTACGTGAGGTGATTAGAGTGAGTGGCAGAGTATGAGGAATGGTTTGGTGACTCTGCCTGCTACATGTTATTTTTTTAATTTAACTTACTTTAGTAGCCAGAATAAAGTGGATATTATTGACATTATTTTGCTATCATAGAGAATGTGTTTGGAGGATCTCTCTGGCTACCATGTACTACATCTCTCTCAACAGCTTCCTCTAATATTCACGGTAAATGAAAAATTGTCTGTTAATCGTCATAAATATATAAAACATTTCCTACTAGACCTAAATTGTACATAATAATACACATGTAATACAAGATATTATAAACACTGAGTAGAGTATTCTTATTTCATTAAATGTAAGTTTTGTGGGTTATGACTGGATGAAGAGTGAATGTAGAACACGTGATTGTTGGCATGAAATATAGAGAGGCTTTGGTTGTTGCAACTCTTGAGTACTTAGATTTGCTCGACCAAAGTAACCGTAGATATTAATGTACTGTCATTGAGGAAACAAATCTGTCACTACTAGATTGCCACACACTGCCACTAAAGACTCATTGATTAAATTTCTATGTACTTCCAGAAAGAAAAAAAATATTTGGTGGACATTTTCATATTTGCAGTAGATTGTTTTGCTGGACTATTGTATATAATTGCGTTTTAATTGTTGTGTGTATACAGAAGATAACCAAGCACATCCAACACATAGTAGTCCTGTCTCAACTGTAACAATTTCCTCCGCATCATCATTTTCAACAACATTTAATTCTACAACATCTGCACACTCATCCAGTCTCCAATCCACGCCACGTACATCCAGTCTCCAATCCACGCCACGTACATCCAGTCTCCAATCCATGCCACGTACATCCAGTCTCCAATCCACACCACGTACATCCAGTCTCCAATCCACACCACGTACATCCAGTCTCCAATCCACACCACGTACATCCAGTCTCCAATCCACACCACGTACATCCAGTCTCCAATCCACACCACGTACATCCAGTCTCCAATCCACGCCACGTACATCCAGTCTCCAATCCACGCCACGTACATCCAGTCTCCAATCCACACCACGTACATCCAGTCTCCAATCCACGCCACGTACATCCAGTCTCCAATCCACACCACGTACATCCAGTCTCCAATCCACGCCACGTACATCCAGTCTCCAATCCACGCCACGTACATCCAGTCTCCAATCCACGCCACGTACATCCAGTCTCCAATCCACGCCACGTACATCCAGTCTCCAATCCACGCCACGTACATCCAGTCTCCAATCCACGCCACATACATCCAGTCTGCAATCCACACCACGTACATCCAGTCTCCAATCCACGCCACGTACATCCAGTCTCCAATCCACACCACGTACATCCAGTCTCCAATCCAAGCCACGTACATCCAGTCTCCAGTCCACGCCATGTACATCCAGTCTCCAATCCACACCACGTACACCCAGTCTCCAATCCACGACATGTACATCCAGTCAATCCACGCCACGTACATCCAGTCTCTAATCCACGACAGGTACATCCAGTCTCCAATCCAAGCCACGTACATCCAATCTCCAGTCCACGCCATGTACATCCAGTCAATCCACGCCACATACATCCAGTCTCCAATCCACGACAGGTACATCCAATCCACAATTTGCTGCGCATGCATCACCAATGGTAAAACCAATCTCTTGTTTGCTTCAGACTGCATCCCAGATACTCTTGCGAATGCCATCCCAAAATGTTCGTACTACTCTTTTACCAACCCCTTGCACAACTACTGTGGCTCCAACTCCATCTAAATCAGTTGTTGAAGTGTCGGACAGCCCGGTTAAGTCTAGTCCTGAAATGTGGCGACCCTCCCTACTATTATATCATTGTGACAGGAGAATTTTGGAATCAAAAACAGATTGGCTCGATGATCGCATTATACAGGCAGCCCAGATGCTTTTACAGAGGCAGTCCGAAGATATTTATGGTTGGAACCATCCGTTGTGTTCACAGCGAAATGCTCTCTTTCCTCCGATTCCAAGGAATTCCAAGTTTATTCAACTAATGAATATTAATGGAAACCATTGGATTTGTGTTTCCAAAGTGGCACAGTCAGACACGTTACGTAATTGTGCGCGAGTTTATGATAGTACATTAGAAACTATTAATGCGGAGACAAAAAAAGCAATATGCTCTTTACTGAAACCCAAAGAAGATGTGTTTCACTTCGACCTAGCAGATGTTCAACAGCAGTCTAACTCATCGGATTGTGGATTGTTTGCTGTGGCTTTTGCAACAGAACTTGTTTACGGAGGAAGTCCCTGTAGTTGTATTTTTGATGTCGCAGTTTTGAGATCTCACTTGTTGGAGTGTTTGGAGAAGGGATTTTTAACTTCTTTCCCATCCAAGGCAAAAAGAGTGGGCTTTGGCAAAATAGTTAAGTGGTCATCCAGAGATGCAATTAATTGCACATGTAGGATGGTTGAAGATTCATTACGGCCAATGATTCAATGTAGAAGCTGCAAGAAGTTGTTCCATTTTGACTGTGCCAATATTGTTTCTTGTGACTCTGTCGACAGAGCTAATTGGAAGTGTGACATATGCAAGCATGTTTTTCTTCATGAACATTGATATTATAATATCTCACAATTAACTTTATCATGCATCTCAATCTCTTCCTCTCACCTCAAAAACACCACATTTTCTCTTTGAAAAACAATGCTCCACTGTTATTCAAATTAATTCATAATGAAATTATATTGATGAAAGGGGCGAGTGTATTAGAGGAACTAAAGGCTCTATGCATTGACAGAATACACTCGTGAATGATTACTAGAACAGTGCGACTAGTACAGATATTTGAGTTATGCAGCCTTTATTGTGTTTGATGTGCATATGAAAATATCTGCATACACCACAATGATAGTTGCTAATTAATGTACTTACCACATTATCAACTTAGTAATGAGCCGATACAATATTCTTTGTTGATTTTTAGGTGTTCAAATCAACAGGTTGATATTATTTCGTCTTCAAGTGTTTACTTTCACATCATTAACATTATTTATGGTATAAAACTTGTAGCAGACTGCCAAAAGTTGCTTCTAATGAAGGGAGGGGGGGGGGGGTATATGGAGAAGTACTACTGTGTACACACAAGCTGCTCTATAGCTTAATTCAGAGGGAGTGTCTTCAATTGTAAATAATTACAAATGCCAAAAACATTTATTATTCCAATCCATAATGACTTGTGATACATAACTCATTTTATACTGCATATTAATTTGATGAAGGAGAATATGAGTATCTTCTGTTGATTTAGTATTTAACACCGAGTGCTGCAACCACAAGCATTAATATGGTCAATCAGACTAATGATATTATGCAGTATCCAAATGAATAATAAATTTTTGTTGCGTACTGCTCATGTGTGAATACCATAGTAATGAGTCTCTTGTGCAATAAACACTGGTATAACCTTGGGGGGAGGGGGACTTAATATCCCAACGTGACACGAGAAAATATTGCCTTAATTAAGCCACGCCCTGTTTACTGTAATGCATTTCCTATGTGGCAACAAGTGTTAAGCCAATGTTCAGTGCATAAATCATTAAGTTCAGTGAGTGTATTTATTTTACACCTGAAGACAAAACTAGATATTCTTCAAATCAGTTTGTTACCCCATGCTAGACCACAATGTCCTCTTATATATTCAGTATTATGCACAATACAATATTCAATAGTGATTTGCCAAACTGATGAGAGAAAACAACAACAAAATAACAACACGTGTAAAATGTTTCATCACTCAATACAAAATTCATTGTCAGAATTTTCCTCCTCATTGAATGAATCATTTTCCTCATCAAAGGAGGCATTATGGAAGTCACCTGAAGCTATCTTGTCTTGAACAGAACGACTTTGATCCAGCAATTTCTCTACTGTATTCAAATACGAGTAGAGCAGTGAGATACTTCCTTTCGCATATTGGTCAGAACTATTCATCAATAATTCGATTGTACGTGTAATACAAGTCTTTTTATGTTTGTAATATTCTACACAATTTTGGGCATCTTTTCTTAAAAGATCTATAGATTTCTTCATTGCTCCGGCAAAGCATTAAAAACGCATTAATAGCACATAGTTCCTCTTCATTTAAGGACTGTCCAGTGCAACTGAAAGACTTCAAATGCGCTCTAACATAAATTGGGTCCAGTGCCTCGACCAAAGACATCTCTCCCGTACCATCAAGTATTGAACAGGCATTTACTTCTCCTAGCAGTGTCTTAATCTGCCGAGTTTCTTTGGATACTTGAGCACAAAGTCTTTTTGCTATCTTCTGCCCATCTATAGCAATACAAGCAACTTATGAATACACATGCCATCTATTCAAAATAGCAACTACTTGCCAGCGTATTTCTTTTTGAGCTGAAGTAAAAACATCCGTCTCTGACCAGCATTCCAAATATCAACGAGCAACTGTTCTCTTCTATTCAACATGATGAAATATTCACATTCTTTGTATTGCTTGTCAGTTGGAAGCCATCGCTGCGGTACGGAATGTTCTTTTTCTAGCTCCAACAGAGAACGATTTAATCTAGATAGAAAGATTGTGAACATAAATTATGAGAATGCACAACACATTCACTTGCACATACGTTAAGAGAAGTTCAGCATAGGAGGATGACTCTGTATCACCAGATGTCAATTGAGCTCTGCAATAATTTATACTGTTTAACACATTGGCACAGACATAAAAAAAAATACCTTGTCGAGTAGTACAAATGAAGTGTCTGAAAATAAATTCCATGCCAAATAGGTGGCTCTAAATAGAAACATACATAATGAATGTTCCCATGTGTATAGTTCAAGAATGGTGCACTGTATTGTTCAATCAAGAAAGATATTATTTGCAAGTGAGAAAAGTGAGCAAAGCACTCTTGGGTCCAGCGTAGACATACATGTTTCAATATGGTTATAGCTAGTAGTACCATACGTGTACACAAATGGGCGGAATATAAATGACTCATCACAACTTTATAAAAATTGCTCAAAATGTTTATAAGCATAAACTCCTGTGCTAATATTCTTTCAAATAGCTTTGCTAAGAATATGTGATCAGATAATACCAAGCTCTTAATTGCTTCTCTTGTATAAATTGGGTTTATGGTCAATGGGCAAGTGAAACGAGCTCCATAGTTTTGGTGTGTGCAAAAAAGAAACCATGGTTATTCGGCTAAATATTTCATGGCTATGTATATGAGAGCCATTTCTATTTAACATTAACACTGCAGTTTTCTCAATTACAATCTAATGCATACTTACTAATCACTTAATTGTGTTTCAAATGGAAGGTCACAGTGATTACTGTATGGCAATCAGTCATATCTCTGTCAAAGTGTGACAGCCTCCAAAGCAGTTAATCCATTTAAATATTAACAATGCTGTGGGCGGAGGAATGAGAAGTGAGCAGAGAAGATGACAGACAAGAGAAAGACAGAGAAAGAGATGAAGACAGAGAGAAGATAGAAGAGAAAGCATGGAGATTGAGAACATTTGTGTGTGTGTCATACAAGGACATTTATGTGTGTATTATAAGCATTGTGTAGGTATTTCTGTATTTTGTTATTTTAGTGTAGGCGCAGGTCAAGTTGTGTATTTTGTGTCCGGATGTATTCCGTGGATTACATCCCCATTTACATGTGTGCATGCGTGACTTGGAACCTAGTCACGCATGAGTCATTCAGTTCCCCTAATGTTAGTTAAACCCAAAAGCTGAATTTGTGACTTCAGTGAAAGGGCTAGCTACCTGGGAGAACTCTGGTGGCAGCGGTCATCAGAGTCTCTAAGTAATCGTTGTTGGAGTCTTTGGTGGCTTACCTTTATCGTTGAGTGCCGAGCCCTGCCTGTGGACCGTGGTGTCAGCATTTAACCCACAATTGGTGGCGTTTTTAACCCACAAGTGCCACCTGAACCGGTCCACAATTCTTTGATTAAATAATCACTCTAAATAATGCCCAAATATTTTATTTTTTAAGTTTAGTTTGTCTGAAGTACTTGAAATACAGTACATCCTGCTAAAAACAACAACAAAAACGGGGCACTGCTTGACAGAAAGGGGAGTTTCTTATTGAGGCTTTAGGTCATATGCCTATACGTGAATTATGTGTACGCATGACACACATAAACTTACTATATCTTGACTTTGGTAGAGAACTACACATTTCTCTTTCCTTGATCATCCATTGCTTTATAACGACCTCTTGCACTAAATAGTTAAAAACAATTTATGAATTATATATAGTGACAATTATATCTTTTAGATCTAATAATTGGTGAAGGTTCACTTCAGTTAATTGAGGTCCTTCAATTAGTCTTCCAAGATTGATGTCACTAATTCTAGACCTGAGACAACTTATAATCAAATGGGTGTGGTTTCAGAAAAAGTGTGTGTGGTCAAATGAACGTGTGCCCCCCCCCCTCCTCCTCCTTCCTTAACTCTTCCCTCCCACCCAGAAAAAATGCTGTATGAAACCTTGTGTGTGGACGATGTATATCATTCGTACTTTGACCCTCACGTACTTATGTGTTTGCTTGGTGTTCACTCGGTGTTCGACCCCGTCCCAAACTTCACCAAACAGAATCGTCTGGTTTATCGATCATTATCTGTATTACCCTAGAAATTGAATAGTCTATAGTTTACCGCTTTGATTTCTTTTGTGGGGCTATTTGTCATAGTTATAGTTCTACACAACAGCGCTTACTTGAAAATTCATTGGCCACAGACTAACCACGAAGGTAAGCCTTGTGTAGGTATGTCCAGTGGTGTGAATGTGTTGAATGTATTGTACGTTACAGTTAATAGCTGAGAGTATCACGAAGAAACACTTACAAATAATCTGACTTGTTTTTTTTTGTTTTGTTTTTTTCCGATTCAAACAGTTGCGGCAAGTGGTTACTATGGCACTGAAACCCCTTTACCGTATACACGTCATAAAAAAAACTTGACTTTTTTTTTAGTAGCTTGAGTGTTAGAAGTTAAAATCAATCATTTAACAATAGTGTAGTTTTAGGCTTGCTCGTCATTTATGCTTAAGCACATCACCAGTGTACTTATAGGGGAGTGACCATAAAATTCAGTTTTGTATCAAAACACACTCATTACCTTCAAATGTGCCAGGAACCAAGTCCTTCAATGTCTCTTTAGCCAGAGCTCGCGTCTTTATAGCACATTCAAAACGGACCAGAAGCAGAGTACCTGTAAGAGCAAGAAACAACAAAAAATGAAAGACAAATACATCAAGCTTTAATTTTTACCCATTCTTTCCTTCTTTTGAATTCCATAGTAAACTAGTGCACCACTGAGCACATCTATACGATGAGATGGTCTCATTTCTTTACTTAGTCGTGCAAACCTCCTCAAGTAAGACCACAGCCTCTCCATACCTTCCCCATCGCATAAACCCACACCATCACACCTGCGAGGACTAAAGGAAACCTGTACAAGAATAATTGAAGCATCATCAGTGGTGAGTTATAAAGTAAAGCATGATTCAATACTAAGAACCAAGTTGAGTTTTATGTGCTACATGGAAGCATGACAAAACTGGGTGTATAAAACAGTCTGGGCAAATTAATTAATTAATTAATTAAAAATAAAATAAAAAACCCACACACAAATGGCAATATAAACGGCAATATTACAGAGTACTCTAGGAATGGGGAATTGATTTTTTTTTGTAAAACTCCTTACATCTATAGGAAACCCTAGATTGTTTCTGATTGTGCAATGATTCATTCGCTATGTACAAAAAATATTCATCAGAATTGAATGTTCAGCCCAGGTTCTCAACAGCAGTCAATCAATCAATCATCCAGATACAGCAGATGTGATGAGCACAAACAGCAAGCCATATTCGTTTCACAGTGGTGAAGAAATAGAAATAAGCACTCCCTCCTCCCCTCCCCCACCCACTTTAGTCAGTTCTAAATTATGAATGGAGCGTGCATGTGTGCATGTGTAACAACTAAGCACACACGTAATTTTCACAACGGCAAGGAATAAATTAGTGAGTGTGCTGTATGTATTAGTTGTTACTGAATGTACATACATGTATGTAAGGGAAAGAAATGTAGGCAACTGAACGATCAGCAGAGCGAGTTATGGCATAGTATTCTTGAGTGATGATTCAGAGGTTCTATGTGCATGTAATAAATGAGTGTAGTCTACGATATGAGGCCCTGCCCAAGCAACATATTCTTAATGAAATCCAATGATATTACAATCATAATAATACCTGACAGGATGCTTTGTGTCCATAGGAATGAAAAATTGGAAGGCACAGGTGGATATTATTTAGAATATCACTTATACCAAGACACTACACACACACATGCACATACATTAATAAGCTTACTGCCAAAATTAGAACTTATTTCTTACTTGGAGATGGCGAGACAGCATGCATGCAATGTCATACATTACAAAAACTTGTAAATTTTGTTTTGATTGAGTCTTTTCAAGGATTCTTTGCAATATCCAGACACCATATGCCAATCTAAGTATATTATATATATAAAAATAAATACATAAATAAAATAGGTACTGTAAGACTAATGCACCATACCTTTCACCATGCTTTAAATTAATAAATTCCCCTGGAAATTCATGGCGGCAACAGTAGCCAAAAACAGCAGTCTCATCGAGTGCCCTGTATCTATTTGAACTTCGCAAAGGATTTCCAGCAAGAAAGTTGTTACAACCCTGTAAAACACACAATAATGAACCCAATTTATTTATACGTACTATATGATTCTAACATCGTATGTAGTCTTCTTTGGAGCACTGTCGCAAACAAAACTATCAACTTTTGTTTGATCCTGGAAAAACAAGTTCTCATGTAGTGGTTGTCGATGGCTGATTCCGGCTGACTTTTTCCGAGGCAAACCCAACAAGCCATCCATGCTGAACACAATTGTACCTTCAGACTATTAGCCATTTAAAATTACTAAATAAACAGCAAAATTACAATAGGTACCTTTGGACAGGCTGGACAATCATTCCCTGAATCGAGGCCTTCACAAATGAAGTCCAAATGCCTCAATTTATGTTTGAGAAATCTGGGGAGGGGGAGGGGGAGGGGGAGGGGGAGGAGGGGGGAAGCAGCATCAATAATTTATTACTAGTCATGTGATTCAGTAAAAATGGCGAGTGAGCCACTGAGTATAAGTAATTCAAACAAGGCAGAATCTGATAGAAGATGATTTTTGCCTTCAAAAAATCTGTATACAACAATAAGGCTACATTCATTTGGGTTGTTTCAGTGGGGCGGTAAGTCGGTTGGTTGTGTAAGACTGGACGATCTCCCCAAGAATGTGATGGTTCTCACCGCCCACCCCGTACATCCCACAGAGTCATGGCTTTCCGATGGGAGGTATGTGAAGGGGGGTCGTGGGGGAGAGGGGAACGGGGGGGTGGGGGGGGTGGGGGGGGAGGGGTGGGGGGGGTAGGCGGTGGTCTATTTAATGACATACACACCCACACATATATAAATAAACAAACAAATATCACTGATTCTCAACTTGTAACTGCCCTATAATGTCTAGCTTGCTTTGCTTGCCACCAATAACAATACATACAATTATACATACTATACCGTACCTGTATTCTTCAAATGCATTAATGAGAGTAGAGTAGATATTCCTTCCCTTGAAAAGTAAACAAACACATTTGATGAACTCAATTATTCCCATATTCAGTCATTGTACCTTCATGCTGTGAAATGGACGTCTAAACTTCAAAGTTTTACAAAAATCTTGAAGGGATACTTGAGCTTCTAACAACAATGCCTCGGCCCAATCAAGAAGAGCAAAAGTGAAACCAAACCTTGGAGTAGTTGGGCTAGCTGGCCAAATATCAGCTCTGATCATTGTCACAGCTACAGGTTCACAGTTGCAAATGTTGAACAGCAAACTATGCTCCAAACCTGCACAGTAAATAAAGTAATAATATTTATGCCTTATGTATAATAAAACTTACCATAATCATCTATGACTTTGATTGAAATGGCGTGCTTCGTACTGCATTCATGCGGTGGGGAGAACATCTATAAATACCTCTTCTTCTCTTTGAAATGATTCAAAGTGATCGGTCTGAATGTTAGAAGACAACATTTATAAGTCTTATGTAGAAGTTTGATGAAGGGCACACTAGTCACATTTAGGGGCATATTTTATTAATTAGATGTAAATAGTAATGTAATAGCTAGAACAGTGCAGTTTGACCAAAATTGACTTTGAAAATTCAGAAAAAAGTATTTTTATTCTTAATAATTATTTCAGCCGAGAATGACTGAATCATTTTAATTCATTATAATATATATAGAAGTTAGAAAAGTTCATTCACTGAAACTTCATTCCACACGTTTAATTCAAACAATCTTTAACTTATAAACACCAAGTACAACAATACTAATATTTGGTGAGGATTATTTAGAATTCCTAGTGTACCCCTATGTATACCTGGCATAAGGCATGAGTGTAGGAGAGCAAAAGAATAAAATGAATGGACCATTTTCATGCTAGACCAAGAAGATAAATCCTAGTAAAACTCTGATGTGTCTAATTACCATAATTACAAGCTGGTTACTTTTACGGCGCGCCCACAAATTGCAGGACCCGCTGACCCGATTACAGTTGAACTTCCAAATAAAGGACAAAATGGGAACACCAGTTTTGTCCATTGTTGAGAAGCTTTCCCTTCTCGGAAACCATCACGTTTGCTTGTTTCAATCTTCGGGAGGCTGCCATCTTCGAGATTCGTGTGACACAATGACTAACTGACTGACTTACAGACAAACTGAGTACTGTAACCCTCACATGAGCACTGAAGGTTAAATAGGTTATATGAATAGGTTTCAAAGATGTAGTTGCCGAGTCTCATGGATTTTCACACAGTCTGTAGCTAATGCTGATTGGAAATATTTTCATAATGTATTTCTTTCATATCTTTCTTATTGATTAAAAGGGTAACATTTTATTCATTGATTTCACCTTACTTCAATGTAATTGAATTGTTTGTGTGTGGATATCTGTCACTGGATCAGAGCAGATTGACACATGACAGTATGATGAAAAGCAATTTATTTGCATTTCTTTTGTCCACAATTTGCATGCTCATGAACATAAAGATGTAAGTCCATGTGTGAATGTGTGGTAAGTTAATATGGTTTACTACTTGCTGCAATATTAGGAAGCATCTGATGTGGGAGAGGAGTGAGAGGGATGTACGCCTAGCCCCTTAAGTCCAAAGGTATATATGTAGTGTAGAGCTGCCACCTGGTTCTCTCCAGATTGTTTCCACTCAATGGTTTGAGAAAGAACCTTGATACAAAAGTGAACAAAGTTATATAACCTTGGGCACAGCCCTTACAAAAATGAAAAGCCAAATCTTGCCTGACAATGGAATGCCAAATAACACAACTGTCAGTTCACAAATAATGTCGTTCACACTCAATTAGTTTATTATACCTATGTTTATGTCAGGCTGTCCCCACATTAAGTAAAAACAAAACCATCAAAATAGGTACTAGAGTGTGCTTAAAAATAATATGCATAATTATGGTAGGCATGACATAACTGTGTGTGTTTGTAGTAAGTAGAGAATATGGTTTAGTACACAATTTCTACTTTCCCACATTCTATGTCTAGTAAGGCTATTGTCCACCACTTCTCCTTGTCCTCCCTTCACTAGCTACACACCCTCAATACAAGGTTAGCGTTTGTTCTCCCAAATCATTGAACACCCTAAAATAATGTACATTCTGATATTGTCTAAATTTGGAGGATCAAAATTGCTTACCAGTAGTATAGTGCAACTGATAGATTTTACTTTTATGGCATCGTTTGTAGTGGCAGTTGGTTAAGACACAAACAGTCACTATGCCTCTATAAAAGGGTGTGGTAGCTTATTTACTAGAAATCATTGCATCTCAACACCATTACTACTTTCCATGACTTCTTTTGGTTACAACATCAGATAATGTGTAAATTCTTGTGATTTTCCCATGACTAAATTATGAATAACTTTAACCATTGTGTAAAAGTGATGGCTGCAGCACTTATATCTTTTTTTTTTAATTTTCTTTTCTGTTCTTTTTTTTTTTTCTTCTTGGCAAGATGAGGTTTGTTGTTGTTGGATCAATTGTAGTATACTGTACTACACGGCCAAACACGGCATGCAAGGGATCCAATATGTATGGCATGTGAGAGGTAGTATTGTTGAGTTTAAAGGATTTGCATATAGCCTGTAGCTATTGCTCGGAAATTTTTTCATAATGTTGTATTTCTTTCATATTTCTCATTCCACATAACTTTGCCTTAATAGCTTGCTTACTGATTAAAAGGATAACCTTTCATTCTTTAATTTCACATTAATTTAATACAATTCTAATGTTGTGTGTGGACACCCAGTCACTGGATTAGAGAAGATTTTTGAGGGAACGTACTCCATTATAAGCAACCCACCTGATCCGAATACTATTGTTCCTTGGGGGGACACTTGTTTTTGCATTAGAAAAGGCAATTTATTTGCATTTCTTTTGTCCACAATTTGCATGTAGTATCTAAGTCCAGGTGACTTAGAAGCATCAACAATTCCAAATACCACTACTTCTCCTGAGTTGTGAGCATCTACTGTGATAATTACGAAGCATTAATTAAGTTATTTACTAGAGTGTGCTTATGAACTATATATAATGGTTGTGTATGTTTGTGGCAAGTTCTGTGTTTACTACACAATTTCTAATTTCCCTCATTCTCTTACTAGTAAGGCTATTGTCCACCACTTCTCCTTGTCCCACCTTCACTGGCTACACACCCTCAATACAAGGTTAGCATTAGTTCTTCCCTAATCAATGAAACCCTAAATAATGTATATTCTGATATTGTCTAAATTTGGTGGATCAAAATTGCGTACCAAGCAGTATAGTTCAACTCATAAAGTAAGTTTTTATGGCATCATTTGTAGTGGCAGGTGGTTGAGACAAACAATCACTATGTCTCTATAAAAGGGTGTGGTCGCTCATTTACTAGAAATCATTGCATCTCAACACCATTACTACTTTCCATGACTTCTTTTGGTTACAACATCAGATAGTGTGCAAATTCTTGTGATTGTCCCATGACTAAATAGTGATTAACATTAACCATTGTATATAACTGATGACTGCAGCACAAATAACCATAATATAATGGTTTTTTTTGTAAAGATGAGTTTTGTAAAGTGTTCTTTGGATCAGTTGTAGTATACGGCACCTACGCGGCCAAGTGCTGGACACAACAGGATCAAATATGTATGGCACATGTTAAAACACATGAAAAATACCATTTAATTCAAATACCTTAAACTTTAAATTTAAGCATGATTGTGGTTCAGAGCAGATTTGAGGGAACACATTACTTGTAGGGTGAAAAGCAATTTATTTGCATTTCTTTTATCTACAATTTGCATGTATCTATTTCCAGGTGACTTAGAAGCATCAACAATTCCAAACACCCAAACTTCCTGAGTTGTAGAGTGTCTCCTGTGATATTAGGGAGCATTAAGTGATAACAGCAACAATCAAAATATGACTAGAGCGTGCTCAATATGCATGATGAGACAGGTGTGACGTAAGTCTAATTCTCAGGAGAATAAGGTCTACTACTCAGTTCTAATTTCCCTCATTTTCTTACTAGTAAGGCTATTGTCTACCACTTCTCCTTGTCCTCCCTTCACTAGCTACACACCCTCAATACAAGGTTAGTGTTAGTTCTTCCTCTATCATGTACATGTTAAATTTGGTGCTTACCAGTAGTATAGTACAACTCATAAAATAAGCTTTTATGCATCGTTTGGAGTGGCAGGTGGTTAAGACACAAACAGTCACTATGTCACTATAAAAGGGTGTGGTAACTCACTTACTGGAAATCATTGCATCTCAAAACCATTACTACCTTCCTTGACTTCTTTTGGTCACAACATCAAACAATGTGTGGAAATTCTTGTGATTGTCTCATGATTAAATAATGAATAATTTTAACCATTGTGTATAACTGATTGCTGCAACACACTTAACATATAGTTTTTGGCAAAATGAGTTTTGTAAGGTGTTCTTGTATTCTGTTGGTTTTCATATTGAGTTGTTCAGCTCAAGTGAATAACTGCACACTGTTGTCGGAATTGGAATTTTCTTTATACAATACTGGTTCCAATCAACAGCAACTTAACCAAGCCTTCTTTCCTCCAAGGAAGGCAACTTCCAGATACATAATGGTTGTGTATGACTTCAAGGATGAAAATGAAATGACCGGCAATTGTACCGTGACATATGTCTGGGCTATTGGAGGATTTCTCCTCATTGAACCTCCCACAATTTTCCAATTCCTGTCTCTTCTATTCAGTATTCCAGCTAATGACATATCCAATATTACTATAACTCTGCCAAATGAATGTCGACAGTTGATAGATGCCACAGGTGACACATGTTCCTGTACAAACCGAGAAAACAACAACTTGGATATATTAACTCAGCAAGTAAGAATGCCAATTAATAATAAGCCAATATGACAAGTGGATAATTGGCTATTAGGATTAATTTTTTACACATAACTCCACAATAGAGGTTTTATGCAAATTTAAGAAAACAATCTTTTAGTCTACCACTGGGTACAGTTGATTCCAACAATTGAGCTCAGTAAATTGTGTAATTCTAGTTAACTCATTAGAGAAGGAAAAAATTAATGAACCCTGACTAACTACTGCAGACAACCAAAGATAATAAAAAGGGTGAATTTTACAGGAAACAACATAAATTCCAAACCTCATGCCTTTTACCTTTATGCTACAGTTTAGCTATAATAGTTCTGTATGTCTAATTCACAAATTATGTAGCATCAGATTAGCTTTTCTGAGTCTACCCCCCCCAAAAAAGCCCCCCTAACAACATCTAGTATAAAACTGCAGCAAGAAAGCGACTCTATATAAAGTAAAATGTACATGGCTCTGTAACAGCTCGAGAGTAATGTCTACCCTATAATTATATATATAATATATACACACACCTGCATTTACACAGTAGCTCACTGAACTAAGTAAAATAAGAAATATATGGTATGAAAAATGGTGTAGCAGTAAGCTAGTGGTAGCTTTGGCACTTTCTGAGAAAAAGAATGCCATTTTTTTCTATTAATATGGTGCTCTTGGTTTTTTTGTTTTTGTTTTTGTTTTTTGTTTAGATAATGCAATATTCCAAATATGTCAATAATTCTGAAATAGTTCGAGATGAAATATCTGTGGCTCAGTCTATTTGTTTTGATGACATAAATTCTGAAAATTTTAGCCATCCAAATATCACTTTATTTTTGTCAGCAAGTTTGATATTGCCTGTGGCAGTTGCTGTTCCTAGTGTTGTGATCGTATTCAAATATTACACAGAAATAGAAAGAAAATTTATAAATCACAAGTCCAGACCAAGTGCAATTGGAACTGTAATAACTGGGATATATATTACAATATACATGTTTTGTATGGATATTGCGGCAGTGTCCATGTATGGAAGTAATAATCACGAGTATGGTGAAATAGATACAAAAAATGAACCTTTCAGCCTAAGGTGGAGTTACGCCACTTTAATTGTTGAATGCACTGTATCGGTGTTAGCAATATTCATAATAATTGCACGGTACACATGTACTTCTTCGAGATGGATCATATTATGTATATTTATTTTTTTGCTACTTATTTTTTTATCCACTATAATTTTTTCTCTAGTGTTGATTTTTATCATTATTTCCATTACTATTTTTGCTCCTCCACTTTTATTTTTCTGGTCTAAATCTAATCTGATTATGATTTCATTTCTAGTAGTGCCAATAATATTTGTATCAGCTCATTTAGACTATATATTTGCGGCCTGGCTAACTGAGCCATCTAAGACCACATCTGTTGCCATATTGGCTTTGACCATCATTCTTTTTCTCTTTGTTATGAGCCGAACTTCGTACAGTTTTATCAAATCCTTTATGTACAAGAGGTATTATGCAACCTGCCAAAAAACCTTAAAATTAATGGATGGAATTGCATTCTTTATTACATGTATTTTTACACTGGCTGGAGTGGCTCTTGTTTCACTTCATGTTGCAGCTTTCTTCATTCTTCCTATACCGACTGTCAGTTTAGCAATTCATCTAGAAAATGTTGTTCAGATCTTCTTGGTCATCTTTGGTGCATTGATCACATACAAAATTATTTCTGTTCATGAACCTGATACCAGCAAAATTTTAAAGCAACTTTCACTAAACAATACACTATCTTCAACTTCTCCAAATGCATCAGTGACTCAAAATTATGAACCAGTAAATGTTCTGCTAAAACTTGATCATGACTTGACCGAAAATAAAATTAAAACATTTAGGGAATATGTGGGTCAGAAGGCGGCTTCTATAGAGCTTGAAGGTGCCAAAATTTCTGTAAAGTATGGTCAAAATAATGAAGTATTAATTGCAACATCAAAAATTGTGCTACGTGTGCCTTCCTTTCATTGTACTAAAAAAGGAGTACATATTCCCTTAGACAAAACTAAACTGGAAGTGACATTAGCAGATGATGAATGTACAACAGTAAACATTAGCTTAAAGAAGGCAAATTTAAAGGCTGATGCAAATGAGTATCCTGCATCCCTAATGGAACTTCGTCTTGTTCTTCCAGATAATGATACAGAACCTGGTGGTACTATTACTTTAGTTAAGGGCAAGATTTTATTATTAGAGAATGTCAATGTTATCACAAGAATTGATTCCTTTACCTTACCAAGCTTTATTATTAAGACTCATCAAGCATGTAATTACCCTGGATCATGCATTCGATTTGACAATTCAATAACATTCACAGGAAATGATAATATGGTGAAAAAATTTGTTCTGGCTGGCACCACCACTTTAACTATTGATCAGTCTGGTACTCTTGAAGGTGGCAGTAAAATTATTAGTCATGAATCAGCACAAACATTGGAAGGATACAACACCAAAATAACAAGTTCTCTCCAACATGTGATAATTCAACCCAACTCAATCAAATTTTGTGATACATCATTTCTGTACTTTCCCAATCCTGATCAAGAAGTGTACTAGAAATTGTACAAGGAAAACAAATGTGACAGATTATGTGCATGCACTCACATGCAAAAACCAAGAACTTGCTGTAGCTAGCTTACTTTATGTTGTTATTATACACACTATTTAACCACTTTATTGTGACACCAAATTGAAATAAAATAAGGTGATGATATGAACCTTTAGATAAATGTGTAGTGTGCTTGAGCTAATGTGTCAGCTTATAATAATTAACAAGATATTATTTAAAAAAACAAAAAACAAAGTAGTAACCGAAGGTATTAAGATTGAATAGTTAGTTTGTTATTCTTAACTCATAGACTTGTGTAAGAAGGTATATGCAACTAGTTAATTCTTATTCAGAGTTGACCAATATTACAATAAACCAAAATAGCTCCACAATTAAAAAAAAAAAAAAAAAAGAAGAAAAAAAGAATTTGTAATAGAATATGGATGCTTGCCTTGTATAATAGATTACTAGTTCTTGCAAGCACTGATTGGATGGATAGCAGAAAAGATCAAGTCTAGAATTATTGCAGACAGCCCTATCTATAATCTTCTGTCCAATGAAACATTGGTCACACTACATATTGAAACATGAGCTTATTTATATTACTAGTCTTTCAACTTATCTATAAGCATCTGTCTAGCTCATCAGTTAGTGCAATAGAAGCAGTGGTTGATGGTACATACATATGTATGTACATGCGTGCATATGTGTGTGCATGTGAGCATGCATGCATGCATACATACATGCATACATACATACATACATACATACATACATACATACATACATACATACATACAATATACATACATACATACATACATACATACATACATACATACATACATACATATACACAAACAAACAAGCAGTGGAGAGGGAAACCCAAAATAGTTTTGGGTAGGGGGGGAGGGATGTAGTCATTGAAATGATAGCACAGGTGTTTCGTTGTTGTTGTTTTTTGAAATATTTTATAGTACAAGGTTGAGAAGCCCAGAATCCATCAAGTAGAAGACGAATAAGCCATGTACTCTGTCTGAACCACATAGCAGCTCTGAGTTGCTGTATTGCCTGACTGTTCACATGAAAACTTTGATGAATTAGAATGATTATGATTTTTACAATTTCAATATCCAATATCAAAATTTTCAGTCTGCGGACCTTCCTCAATGATATTAGAAACGATTGAAACAGAGGTTAATGGCCTCAGGTGATAAATTGATAATGGACTCAAAGTTCAACCCACCTGGAAAATTGTGTTTGTAACAACATCATTATTTACCACCTGAGAGACCATTAACCACTATTTGAATTGTATCTAATATCACTAAGGAAGGTTAAGACTGAAAATGTTGATTAATTGGCGAGTGAGCAAAGTGAGTGAGACACTATCAGGGGTAACACAATGAAAATCGGGGATATTTTGTTTGTTATATGTGTGGATGTATGTATGTCATTTTATACTGTGACCCTCACATTTTTGTGTTTTTCTTTTCGTGGTCTGCCACTTCCCATACCTCCACTAAATTGAATCTTTCAGTTTAGCGTGATCCCGTATCATTCAAGGAAATTTAATCGTTTACCCCTTTGTGCTAGGTTGTTGTTACATGCCACAAGATTATTTAGGTCTTAAAAACTAACTGTCTTAAAAACTAACTGTCTTAAAAACTAACTGTCTCAATACTATGGAATAATTCTTTAGAACTTCTTGCTTTTCAAGACACAAAATGTTATGGCGGAAGGTTACTATGGTATAGAGTACCTTCACACCTGACATAATTTCAAAAACTCAGCCATTGTATAGTAGCTGTGAGTGCTTGTTGTCAAAAGCTACTGGTATCGGTATTAGTGACCACAGAAAATACCAATACTCAGGAAATTGAGGTAAGAAAGTAGTTCTGTATTTGTTAGATAAAGTATGGTCACAATGGCAAGTACTACTTTTAGAAATGGACTGATAAATTCTTTTGAAGTGTTTCAATTTGTGCAAAGGCTCACTCGCCATTTGTGCTCAAGTATATCACTAATTATATTTTAGTTATTGCGTAAGTTCTAAAAATCATTCTATTTCATCATTAAAGACGCAATAATTAGTATCTTTAACAAGCATTTTAATGATATAGGCCCATTATATGCAGTGGGCTATAATTTGGCCACTTCAATGAGTGTGAAACACTGCTGGGCTTGTCTACAAAGTCTAATTTAATGTACCATCTCATTATAATTGTTTTAATTTGCCATAATGGGCTACTATCAATTCTAGTGTGGTCAAACTTGAAGTCTGGAAGTGTTGCATTAATGAAATGAACAATAATTAAGAATACTGAGCTTTAGGCAGACCACAGAAGTTCCAACCACTAGCTACTAGCCACCATCATGGTGGGATGAGTTCGGTCATGACTTGGGCTACCACACCACATCTGATCAAGGAGCTTGCTAATGGCTACGAGTCAGCGTAGGTTGTAACTATCCGTAATCAATCATCATATAGACACCCCCAGACAGATTTTCAATCTCGGGTGGAAGGAAAATCAGTCAACTTTATTGTTATAGTTAAGTGTAAACTAGAGTAAAATATGCAACAGTAAGTCAGGGCTAGTATGTATTGCCTATTCTGTTCAACTGCTTTTAGCATGGCAATAGTGAATTCCACTCAACCACATAATCAAATAATTTTTTTATTTGGCATGATCAGGAGTTTTGGCTGGTACAGAGATTGTCACAGGGGCAGGTCTAGGATCTGAAAAAGGGGTAAACATTTGTTGGGTTTTGTGACACTGATGCATGTTTTAGCACTGGAGTTTCAATTTCAGCAAGGTCCAAACTGTGTTCTAGAACAAATTGTCACTGAAAAGCTGACTGTTATTAGGTCTAGCCGCTACAAGGAGAATAAGAAGGGTTCAACCGAACTTGGACACCAGGAGTAGTAAATCCCTGACCCTGTCCTGCCAAATTTCGCAGTTAATGTTTCCTACACACTTGTCACCAAGGAGAACAGTAGCTAGCACCCTGGATGCTAGTTAGACAGACTTAGGGCAAAGAGACCTCTCACTTTTAGAAAAACTGGACAGATAACAAAAACAAAGGACACTTAACTACAGGAGTCACACCCTTACCATTTAAACTCACTATATAGGGCTGACCAGCAGACAAATCTAACAACAAAGTGAATTGTGAAAAACATAATAGATATTACTGAGCAGAGGAGTTCTCAGTAGCAGCTGCTACTATGTATAGCTTAGCTCCAGGCTATAAAATTAGCTGCTTCCACCCTATAATAATGTGGGAACCAGCAGTTCAGGGTTATATGGACAGGGTGCTCAACTGTTTAGTAATGTGTATGTGTGTGTGTATTTGTACGTATCATTTGGAGTTAGTAGCTTTATAATTCCTATGTAAGTGTGAATGTGCTCTCTCCCAGAATTGAAGAGCTTGAAGTAACGTCAGTTGCTTTGGAACATTACAAAAATCTGTTTTCTGCTGGTAGAAATACATGTACAGGGATTAGAAGAGGATTATGTAGTATTCTTATTACCACACTGTCACTGAAAACCAAACAGGAAATTACAAGTAATAATAGTCATAATTTTACCACAGGCTGAAAGAATCAGAGGAAAAATGAAGATATAAAAGACAATTGTACCCAAATTTTGGTAACCATCTTTAAAAAAAAAAAATATATATATATATATATATATATATATATATATAATGTATTTTTTTTTTAAATAATATAATTTAAAAAAAATAATTATGGTACTCAAAGAACAAAAATGGTTTAAAAATCTAGTGAATAAGATTGGGACAAACCCATTCTTTTGTTTGTGGGTGTGGTTGTGTCGATGTACACCTTACATGGTTAACCTCCACCTCCTCGCAGAACTGTTTAGGACATTGGAGAGGAAGCTGATCTTGGCTCAAAAAGACAAAAGCAAATGCCAAAGATTCCCAGCAATCCCAGCTACTAAATGGATGTTTGATTTTGAAATAAGGGGTTTCATTATTTACTATCTTCCCTTCCCTGTCGATGCATCCATTGTGCTCAAAGCAAGGCTCTTCAAACATGCTGGGTAGAGTCGAAAAGTATCCATCTTGATTGTCTTCTTCCATAATCACCATAATAACATAGCAAACCTCGCGTGTGTATCTTAGTGTTCCACCTTTCTTGAGGTATACACTCTTCACTGTACAGTCACTTCGTGATGTCTTGTAGCAGTTAATCAAATCATGGAATGGTACGACAAATCCTTTGTTTCCATACGTGCTCTCAGGCGGCATTTTCAAATAGCCTGCTTCTTTTAAGTAAGAACAATCCGTTTTACACAAAGATTTTCTACACTCATGAATAACATCATTCTCCTGCAAGTTGTAAGTACTAATGCTCCACCATGATAGGCAGACTGGAATCAGTGAACCACCCGGTACAACCCTCTGATATTGATATCCTTCACCAGCAATTTTCCTGTATGTTTCTCCAACATGCAGCACTGACCTATCAATAACAGTTTTTGTCTTCCCTAATTTTTGTCTTGGTTTAAATGTACTCACGTCTCCACTTCTTATTTGATCTGCTTCTTTATTATGAGTTGCATGTAAGAGAGATAGAATAGGAAGGGTGTTTGATCTATCTCTGACAGCTCCTTGCCAGCTAGGATGAATTGAAGTCACTTTGTAGGGATGGAAATCAGAGAAAACTCCAGGATACAAAATTTCCCACTTATCAATATTCTGAAAGTGACTGCAAACATTATTATGTTTTAGCTAATACATCTCACTAAGAATAGGATACTTACTCATTCTGGTATATTTTTTTCATTCTACACAAGCGCAGTCCGCCTTCCCGGCCAGGGCAATTTTGTCACCTTACAATGGGAGTGTGGATCATTTTTCTCACCGCCCACCAACAAAGACTGCAGTGGGCGTGGCTTTAGAGTAGATAACCTCGCTAAAATTGCTATCCACACGTTTATCGTGGTTCCCCCGTAAAGCAACCACAAAATAGCCAGACTACTTCAGTCTGTGAAGTACGGAGCAGCTTCTGGAGACCAATCAGTTAAGTTCTTTGTGAGGAAAGCATCAGTTCCCCAAGACATTGTACATTGTCAGTTTTCCTGCTTTGTCATTCAAAAAAAATTCTTGCTTTGTAGATGATCCTTTCCTTCTTAAAGGATGCACAGTAATGTGCATCTAAAAGCTACCTAGTTAGTACCTACATGGACTTATTAGTTGAAAGGAAAAAAAAACTGTTGAAAATTCCATGCATAATAATGGTGCAACTGAGGTGGTTAGATACCTTATTTTGTCTACATTTTCACTTCAATTTAAGTGCTCAGACGTACCAGAATTATTATGGCATCAACCACTCAACCACAAATAAACACATGAAGCGGTGCTTGCTTTATACACTACAGGTTCCAGTTTAATTTGACTCAGTAATACCCATTCATGATATTAAGTCACTACCACCGGAGTCTACAGAGTTTCAAGCTTTTAGGCTGCCTTAGAGTGAATTATCTCCCAGGATCTAGCTAGCTACATGTAATGTGCTACCAGCTTAACAAGATAGAACAGTAGTTGTAGAAGGCAAGTCTAAATTTGATAGAAATGGAGAAAAAAAAGAAAAATAAGGCATGTTATATGGTATGCATATAAATGAAAAATTATCACATTACGTGGTAGTTAGCGTGTTCGTTTGTATAAATGGAATGAATACTGTTAGAGGATGAAATGGATAAGTTCTCAATTAGTAGCTCTTTCTTTGTGAGCTTGTAGCTATGTGGTGTGGGAAGTCCACCAAATCTTTCCCTTGTGAAGGTGAAAGTTCCCCTGAGTGAGACTTGAAAGCTATCTCTTTAGGTGAATGTTCCGGCCATCCTTGCCTTGACATGGCGTCTGCAATGATGTGAAGATGACCTTATATGTAGGTGTCCGTGAGTTCCACATGCCAGTATTTTGATGAGGGTGGATGAAACAAATAAGCCAGTGCTTTAATGGTCAGTAAGAACATTAAGTTCTTTTCTCACAAGATAATAGGCAAGATGTTTAAAAGTCAAACCATATAAGCCAGAGCTTCTATTTCAGCAGATAAGTGGGATACATAATGTTTCAGTTGATGAGAATAGACAGCAACAGTCACTCATTCCCCAGATCTGAGAACACATATAATCTACCAAGGCCACGAAGTGATGCATCACAAATAAAACACAGAAAAAAAATCTACAAAAACAGAAATTGTTTCAATAAGTTATAAAATTAACTTTTCTGAGAAATGATGTGGATTCTTTATGTTGCTACCTGCATTTATAATATCACACTGGTTTTAATATACAAGTAATCCCAAGATGGTGTCAACTTTAAGTAAAAGATGTTTCATTGAAGTATGCATGATCAATGACAAGACTGTTAACAATGGATTCTACATGGTGGTGTATTTTGAGATTTGAGGGTTGTGTCAGTAATGACAGATTATGTACTATGTTCCCTGTTTCATTCTTTTACTCTCATTTTTTTTTATTGCATATGACTTCTAGTAGCACTTTCTGACTTTTTGTTGGAATTTAGTACACACATGAAAAACGTTTACCTCCATGCTAATAGATCACATGATTGTTCCTCAATAATGATCAGCAATATTAGATAGCTAGTCTACATGAACAAGTCCTCTCTTATGCTCTTTTAGTCTGAGTTTATCCAGTCAGTCCTACATACTCTGTCTTATAATTGACCATGCCGGTTTTTAGAGTCCTTGGTGTTGTTATGCTAATAGGCAAGTCTTCTCACAGGTAAAGATATATAACAGGCTAAAATGTGTTGACTTATGAAGTTGTGTCTCAGCACTCAGAATTTTTTTTTTGATGAACTTGGCTAATCCGCACCTTCTCTGGCATAGCCATCACACTACTAGAATTGCACTTGCTCTAATAATTGTTGAAGCAAGTTTGGAATCTCAAAAAAATATGCACAGCAATGTCCTTGGACTTCTCTTTTTCCTTTTCAGTGGACATACAAATCTCACTAGTTACTACATCCATAACTAAATTAAGCAAAAACTATAACTCAATGCAATAACTACATATTCAAAATATTCAATTTAGATATTTACCACCAGAGAAATTGTTATACTTAACTCAGTATAATATCTTTTCAATTCACACACACAAGCAAAAAGTAAATGGGAAATTTTTCCCTTATTTTCTCCAGTCCTTGAACACCTTATCATCAGTTTCAATTGTCCCATCAGCTGCATATCAACAAAGTATATTGTATTCTGTCAGATAGCTGTGTACAAATCAATGACAGAAGTGTGTAGGATATGTCCTTGCTTCCTAATTAAACCTCAGCACGCATGCGCGAGAGGGTTATAGTAGTCCTCCGGTCTGTCTATCTGTCTGTCTGTCTGCCTGTCTGTCTGTCTGTCTGTCTGTCTGTCTGTCATGCTTGGATTTTGGAGATCGCTGACAATTAACAATTGATTTAATTGATTTTTGTGGTAGTCGTTTATCTACGTTTTATTTTTATATAACCAGTTTAAGATTATTTTCATAACTTCAATACAACTGATATTCTTCAATGACTGTTTACAACACATTAAACTTTTTTCTCAAAGATGAGAAAATTCTTCGGGAAATCACACTTTGGAGCCTTGTTACCAAGCTACGCCTTTTTCTTTGCTTCTGCCTAGATCTTGCATCAGTTGATGTCTCCCTGTGCACAGCTGATGTAGTTGTGTTACTAGCAGGCTGGTTTGTGTTGTCAGTTGAGCCAAGTGAGTGGTCTAGTTCTAATACAGGTGATGACTCTGGTTCAGGAAGCAATATGTTATCAATAGCTGGACCAGAAGGATGGTTAGTCTGTTTGATAGAAGAAGATGAGATTGACTGTCCAGGCACAGTTGTGGTTGAAGAGCTATCTTGCTTCATTGAAGTAGATGACACAGATTGTGTAGGTTGAGTTGTAGTGGCAGTTGAATAATTGTGATGACTCTTCTGTTTTTTGGTGGTAAGGGACAGTGATTTTGCGGGCAGAGTTGTATTAGTGGTTAAAGTATTTGAAGTAGAAAGATGATGGTTTTGCTCCATGGAATTTGAAGCCACGAATTTTGCAGGAAGAGTTGTATTGGTTGATAGACTCAGATGGTGATCCTGCTCCTCTGAAGCTGATGATTCTGATTTTGCAGGCATTGTCTTGCTAGCTTCATCTGGAGTAAGGTTATCCTGCTTCACTGATGTCAATGATGCCGATTTAACTTGCTGAGTTGTGCTAGCACCTAACTCAGGTGGTGTGTTGTTGATTGATTCAAGTTCATTCAAGACAGCTAGTTCATCAGCAAGTGAAGGACAGTTGTTAGCTGAATTCAAGGGATGGCAATCCTGTTCCTTTGAGCATGAAACGGAAGCAGATAGAACTGTGTTGTTAGCAGGGATAAGATGTTCCTCCTGCACTTCTGAACCTGATAAATCTCTGACAGGTAAAGCTGTCTCAGCATCAGTTGTATCCATAGCATTCGTAGTATCTTGCTGATCATTGGATGGTAGACGTGGGGAGTGAACCTCTACGTCATAGCAGCGAGTACTTGAATCCACACTATGAAAGATGGAGGGAAGGGAATTTTGTATAGTATGTTTGCCTCCACATGGTCCTTCCCATGACGGGCGAACAGATGGAAAACTCGTCATCCACATGTGGGACAAGACTTCCGCAATTAGCGGACGAGCAGTGACGTCCACGGTAAGAAGGGATTGTACCAACTGCTCGTATTCTGAAGGAAAAATAGGAACAATGATGTGGTTATAAATTAATACCAGTTAATTTACCTTTAGATATCTGATTGCCTTCCATAGGTACGTGATGATAATTGCAGAGGCGATTGATGATTTGGTTGTCATCTCCAAATGGCAGATAACCCATAACTATGGCGTACAGAAGCACACCCCTGTAAGGGAAGTAATAATCATATCATAGACATGAAAAAGATAGATATAATATAGCTAACTTACATGCTCCATGAATCAGCTAACTGTGGATTGTAGTATGGGTTTGGTGAAAGAACTATTTCAGGAGCACCATAGCTGTACGATCCACATGGAGTAGAGCAAAAGTCACTTTGAGACTCCAGAGCAAATCCAAAATCTAATGAATAAATATATTGATTTAAATATAATAATACCTGACCCTCAGCCATACTCACCGCCTAATTTCACATCCATGTTTTTATTGAAGAACACATTCTCCATCTTGATATCACGATGTGCAATACCTAAGGAATGGATGTACGATATTGCCTGGCACATTTGTTGAAAGATGTGCCTCGCCTCTTCCTCTGGAAGATGTCCTCTAGAGTTGAAGTAATCCAGAAGGTCCCCATTCTCAGCAATTTCCAGTGCAATGAAGCAGTAGCGCTCTGTTTCCACAATCTGGAAAGTGCTGATGATGTTAGGATGGGAGATCTTCTGAAGAGTGGAGATTTCTCGAGGCAGAAACTTCTCCACATCTCCCTGGTCCAGTTTACGTTTGTTGACTATTTTGATGGCTATCTAAACAATTAATAATACAAAACATTAGCTATAACATTACTGGCGAAAATGTATACTTCTCTCACCATTCGAAGTTCATAGGGAGACCAAGCGGCTTTGACCTTGGCGAACTTTCCACTACCGAGCGTCTTCCCCAGAGTATATCCTAGAACTTGAGGACAAGGTATAGACGTCGAAGGGCAACTGAGGTACAGTTTACGCGAGTTCGAGGTCGTCATTCCGTAATCGTCCGCCTTCCGTAAAGGGAACTGGTCTGAACCAGGTGAAACTTAAAGGAAATGTACAGAAATAAACTCAGTCAAGTCAGCTATTCAAATCTAAGTAACCCCAAATTGATCATAAAAAATGACAGCGTTTATGAGTGTTCACGACTCCTATATACTGGGAAATTAGCGTTCGCCTAACGATTCCACGCACTTGCGCAATGTTAGTAGCTAACACGATAACGAAAAATAATACTGAATAGCTCTAGAAGTATATTGGTAATCGAAGAAATTAATTCTCTTACAGATAGAAGTGTTATGTTAGGCAGTGATGGGGGCCTACACTCTACTGTAACAATGAAGCTAGTATGACATAATTTTAGACTCTATTTCTGCTATTAAAGCAATGGTACAGAGTTTTATAGCTACCAACAAGGACACTATTGGGGAAATGTGCTTCAGGAATTCTCATACTATCCACTATTCTAGAAAGCTGTGGATATGAGTGACACAAGTGAAACATTTCAACAAAATTTCTGCAAGCTACTTTAGCGAGAAAGCTGTTGCACTATGATATAGCAAGAACGAGTGCATTGGACATGCAAGTACAAAACAGAAGCAGCTCTAAAATGTATTTAAATTGATATGGAGAATTCTGTAAAGACTATATAGCTAGTTTATACAACTTCAATTTATATTTTGTTATTTAAAAACACAAAATAATTATGAAATATTGAAATGTTTATCAAACTTATATTTTTTAATCCACAGAGACTTATTATTGATCTTACATAAATACATACAGTAACAAGCAATCATACCCAATTACAAAGGCAGTGGTACATTTTGGTCTATATCATAGGTGGAAGCATTATGAAGTGTGGCCAAACCAGCAGGCTCATCACAGAAAAAGCATCTGCACTATAATTGTGTAAATATGATTCGTACCACTTGGGTGCTATCGTTGTTTGATATGCGCATTAAACGTGCTGGTAGACAACGTCCTTTCAGTATAGCTAAAAGTGAAGCATCTTAGCGTGCACTTGAACTTAATGCTCTTTTGGCCAAACTAGCTCCGGGTGATATGATTGCCCTTGAGGCAAAATACCATAGCAGATGTCTTGTAGCCCTGTACAACAAGACTAGGGATGCAAGAGTCACACATGTAAGTGATGACTGTGTTGATCTTCACGGCATAGATTTGCCGAATTAGTAGCATATATGGAGGATTTTAAAATGGAAGAGTATGTTGCTCCAGTCTTTAAATTGTCTGATCTAGCACAGCTCTATAAGCAGCACTTAGAACAACTGGGAGCTGCAACTACAGGTCATGTCAACACATCTAGGCTAAAAGAGAGGCTACTATCTGTTTTTCCAGACCTTGGCACGAGCAGCATAAGTGGTTCAGAAAGAAATCTTTCATCAAAATACGGTCCCACCGTCTCTACTTGCACTGATAAATATGATATTAGAAGGTCCCAATATCAAACACCAAAGTGAGCTTGTCACTGCTGCCAGTACAATGGCACCTCACTCCATTGCTCAATTGGTGATGTTTAACTTCCACTATTTTAGAAGGTGGAATCCAGGCTTCATTTTTGTGCATTTGAGAAGTATTATCATTGGTGACTTGTCTTACTTAAGCTACTGTAATCTCTCAATCACTTGTTTGAAACTTTCCTAAAATAAGATTTTTTAACAAATATATGTAGCTAAATGTGTAATAGAAATAATTAGAAGTGTTACAACAGAGCTACTTCTCTTAACATTACTCTGTAGGAAGTGTTATAATTTATCAAGGTGTACGTCAGGACTACTTCATAGTCTTCACTACTGTGTTGAATCTGGTGAGTGATACAGGAGAGTAGTGGAGTATTTCTGTAAATACAAGAACAAAAACACCATGGAATTTCAACTTTACAAATGCATATGTAGTGGGTGGGCTTTTTAAATTTTCAGTAGTAATTTTTGCACTTAAATATATTTGTGGTTATGGTTTGAATGGTTTGGATGATATGAAAGCATACAAGTCACTTACTATTGGTCAATTATGTTGGAAATAGCAAAAATAATTGTTTAATGTCTATAGCTATTATCAAGAAATAGTTTGTAGTTTAAAATCTGTATTGTAAGCTATTCCACCAGCTTCCATTTTCCCTAATGTTTCTTGACTGTATAAACATATGGAGGACCATGTGGATAACTCCATCAAATTAGCTTAAATCAAAAGATAATAAAAATTTTATGAGTGATTTTTGTGCATGGACAGTTATACTGTAACATATTATGTTATGTAATGTTGTGATTTTCATAGGAAGCGTAATACTGGCCAATGTAATTTCTTCTTTTTTGAGTCACTGCTTATTGTTAGTCAAAGACTTCATCTAAAGTACAAGCTGATTAAGATTAAGCTTGTTAACCCTCAGTGTGCATGTGCGAGAGGGTTATAGTAGTCATCCTGTCTTTTTGTCTGTCTGTCACGCTCTGATTTTGGAGATTATTGATAATTAACCTGGATAACTGGAGAACTTGGAAGTTTCAACTTCACCATCTGTTAATGGCTAAGGGACTTTGGAAGTTTGTGGATGGGTCTGCTATTCTGGCTAAAGAAGCTGTAGAAGATTCTAGAGAGACGAAGCTCAAAGCTGAACAACAGAAGGAATTTTCCACTAATTTCATGTCAGTCGTCATCACTGTTATATCTTATAACTTCCTGTGAATGCCCAAAGATGCTTGGGATACCCTCAAGAAACACTTTGAGCATGGCAGTCTGGCAAACATATTGTTCCTTAAGAAGCAATACTTTCGCGAAGAAATGAATGAGGGCACTCCCATCAATGAACATCTGAAGGAAATGAAGATGTTAGCCAGATCAAGTAGTTACTCTCCTTGAGAGCCTACCAGCCTCTTTTACGACTGTTGTAACTGCTCTGGAAGCAAAAGGTGAGGGCATGACCATGGATTATGTTCAGGAGTCACTGATTCACCATGAACAGATGCTGAAGTTCAAGGCAAGTACAGTGCCTACCTCACAAGATGCAGCATTGCTTGGTCAACGGCACACAGGACCACCAACATGTTGGAGCTGTGGTGAAGTTGATCACGTACAGCGTTTTTGTCAGAAAAGAAAAGGAAAGTCACCACAGCATGGAGCTGCTGTTGCGGATGAGAATGATGTGGATGATAGTAAAAGTGAGGGAGCTTTTGTAACTTCTATTATTGATTGTGCTGCATGGTTAATTGATTCAGGAACATCAAGTCACATGACCCCGAATAAAGAATACTTTGCTAGTTACACATAATGAGCCAGAGAAGGTGCATCGTGGGGATGGCAGGATAGTTGAAGCAGTGGGAGTTGGTAGCATTAATTTAAAAATGTCTTTCATAATCAGAAGCTTGCTACCATGTACAATGTTTTGCATGTGTGTAACTTTTTTCGGCACGAGCAGCCACAAAGAGGGGTAACAAAACTCAGTTTAATCAAGAAAAATGTTGGATTCGAGGGAGTAGTGGTCAATTGTTTGGAATGGGAATGTTAACTGAAGTTATACAAGCTGGAATGTACAGTCAGATACCCTGTTAAAGCGTGTGTCTCAGCTTTGACAGAGAACAATGAACTTTGGCATCAACGGCTTGGTCACGTGAATTACCAACAGTTGTTCAAAATGGTACACAAAAGCCAAGTGTGTGGAGTCAAGTTATCTCCAAGATCTGCTGAGACACTTTGCGAAAGCTGTGTAGTGAGTATAATGCAGCTTAAATCAGTAGATCACAGACAGTCAAATAAGAAGCTGGAACTAGTACACAGTGATGTATGTGGACCATTTCAGGCAGATTCGATTGGAGGAAGCAGATGCTTTGTAACATTCATAGATGACTATACTTGTTGTGTGTCAGAAGTTCAAAAAGTTCCAAGAGTTTGAATCAATAGTGTCAAATGAAAGTGGGGAAAAGATTGTGAGGTTTAGAACAGATAATGGAGGGGAGTACATTGTCTGCTGATTTCATGGAATACTTAAAGACACTAGGGATACAGCATGAGCTTACTATAGCTCACTCTCCACAGCAAAATGAAGTTGCTGGTGCATGAATCGAACTCTCATGGAATAAGCCAAGGCAATGATGTCCCAAGCACGTCTCTCCAGTTGCTTCTGGGCTCAGGCCATATCAACAGCCTCATATCTCAGGAATCGGTTGATTACAGCAGCACTTGCAGATGGAAAAACACTATATGAAAAATGGTATGATAGAAAACCCAATTTGGAGCATTTTCGAGTATTTGGCTGCATTGCTTATGCACATGTTTCAGATTGTAACAGGAGGAAACTGGATGCAAAACTGAGAAGCTTCTATTTGTTGGCTACAGTAAGAATCCTAAAGATTATACACTATAAATGAGTGACCAGCAAGGTAAACGACAAGACGAGATGATGTCTTTAATGAAACTAGCTTTTTGCAAACTTCAGTAGAAAAGCAACATGTGGATAAATTAGAAGAAATTAGAAGTGTAGTTTCCCACTGACATCCCTGAGACTGTGAGAGAAGTTGAAGAAGCTGACAGTGAGGAAATAGATAATAAGCCTGGCAATGAAGAAGTACCAGATCGACCAATTTGTAGATCAGACAGGGTTCACAACAAACCGGATCGTTCTGGTAGCTGGGTTAGCTACACGCCACTTGTGAGCATTTTGCGTACAATGTGTGTGAAAATTGTTGAACCAAAAAATATAAAGGAAGCTCTCTCTGGTTCACATTGTAAAGAGTGGAAGGAAGCTGCAGACTTTGAATACCAATCTTTCTAGAAAATAACACTTGGGATTTAGTTAAGCTCCCAGAAGGAAGAGAAGCAATTAGTTGCAGATGGGTATTTAAGGTCAAACATGACGGTTGTGGCAAGATTGAAAGGTTTAAAGGTCGTCTGGTGGCTAAAGGCTATTCCCAGAAGTATGGGATTGACTTTGAAGAGACATTTGCACCTGTTCGTTTCTCTTCAATCCGTACATTGCTGGCATTTACTGTCAGCAATGGCATGGTAATACACCAGATGGATGTTGAGCCACGTTTTTAAATGGAGGATTACAAAATGGAATATATATGCAGCAACCACCTGGGTATGACGTTTCGGGACAAGAGAAGTTAGTTTGCAAGCTGAAAAGGACTCTGTATGGGCTCAAGCAATCCTCACGATGCTGGAACAAGTCTTTCCAAGAATTCATAACTGAACTTGGGCTGAGTCAGAGTAGTGCATATCCCGCATGCGTATTCATTCATGATGAAAATAATGCCATGACGATTGTTGCGGTATGTTGACGACCTTGTGGTAATGTCTTCTTCCTGGGATAGGTTGGATGCAGTTAAGAAAGTTCTCTCTGGAAGGTTCAAGATGAAGGATATGGGGCCTCTGCATTACTGCCTGAGTGTTTCTGTAGTTCAAGATGAAGAAGGTATTTGGATACACCAGAATCAGTATATTCTCTCAATGTTGTGCAAGTTTGGTTTGATGGATGCCAAGCCAGCGTCTACTCCAGCTGATTCAAATGTGAGACTAAAGAAGGGTGATGGTGTTAGCAAACCACTGGAGAGTAACTCATCCTATCAATCAATGGTTGGCAGTCTGCTTTATGCTGCTACAGCTACCTGACCAGACATAGCTCAAGCTGTTGGAGCTGTTTCGAAGTTTTGTGCTCAGCCAACTGAGGCTCATCTCACTGCTGTAAAAATTGTGCTACGTTATTTGAGCGGTACTAAGAATTTGGCTCTTCGTTATTACAAGTGTGGGGGTGTTCTTACTGGTTACTCTGATTCTGATTGGGCCGGTGATTATGATGATACACATTCTACATCTGGTAATTTATTCATGTTCGGAGGTGCTGCAATTTGTTGGAGTAGCAGAAAGCAACCAGTTGTTGCCCTATCTACAGCCGAGTCTGAATATATAGCACTCAGTGCAGCTACACAGGAAGCAGCAAGGCTTCAAAAGCTACTGACAGATCTTCGAATGCCCTCTCGGCCAATTGTGCTGATGGAGAATAACCAAGGAGCAATAGCATTGACCCAAAATCCTGTGGCCCACTCAAAAAATAAGCACATAGACATACGATTTCACTTCATTCGTGAAGCACCAGAAAAAGGAATGATCCAGATCAAGTACTCCCCAAGCGAAGACATGTTGGCCGATCTTCTCACAAAGCCACTTCCCAAGATTACATTTACAAAACTGCATCAATTGTTTGGTTTGAAGGAACTCATGTAACTATTAACTATGTATTTAGATTAAGTGGGAGTGTTGTACATCATAATCTAAGGTAATATGAATGCACGATTTATGATATTATCCACCGTTTACCTGATTTTTGTTCCTTACCTGTTTTTGTACGATCACATTTTTTTAATATCAAGTAAACCTGAATGAATCAACAGTTCAATGTACCATTTCCATTGCTCTAGCTTGATTAAAGCAGTTAACAGACTGCTTGTTTTTTTTGGTCTGAGATTATAAAGTAATAGCTAGGTAGTATTTAGCGCACCTTTGGTGCTTCATTAGCTTGGTAATGTGTCTTTTCTTTCACTGAATTCCTGTCAGTTGTGGGCACTCCCCCTTGCCACTCTATTCTGTATATCTGTGTGTGTGTGTGTATTTCTTTTTTCAAGTCAGTGTAAGCAGTTATGGCTGGATCTGTTGTAGACAGGTAAGAAATTCAAAATTAATATTAATTGCTAGATTAGTTCTGATAAAAACTGGTTGTGGTAGTTCAGTGATAGCCACTGCAAGGAATCCTGAAGTTGTAAATCCAGGTGAGTTTTCAAATGTCCATCCTGTGCAGGGTCAGCCTTTAGTAAAATTTTTGGACCCAGACAAAGTCAGCTTACCTATCAGCCATTTATCTCAAGTCACTCACGACATAACAGCACTTGAAATAGGGAAAGATGTAGTTTTTTACACTTTCCTGTCCAAGCAGAAAGTTGGTAAAGCTTTAGAGTTGGTGGTTCTCCTGTTGGGGAGACTTTCAAGAGAATACAGGAAGGCCAATACAAATGGATTCCTAAACCTACTGCTGTCTTTCCAGGCTATATCTCCTGGTGGGGAATAAGCTTTCGAGATTGATATGCTGTATCAACTGATGAAAAGGATTTTCAATATGTGCTATCTGAAATGTCTGGCGATGTAAAAGAAGCAGATTACCTCAGGAATCCACCATTTAGTTCACACCAAAATCAAAGTTTAATTGTCAGTAATCTCAAAATCAGAGCATGAGAAACAAACAGCACTGTAACCCTCTATTGCATGCACGATGAGGGTTTATTAGTTTAATGGGAAATAAACACAGTGCCAAATTTTGTGACTTCTAGTTATTGGTTTATGCCACAACTTGCTCCATATCATTGATGATCTTCAATGCCTTAACTACAGAGTGGCCTACTGTATGCTAGTCACATAACCAGTACTTTCTATGTCAGCTTTGATCAATAATGTCAAGATTTATGTGCTGAATGAGTTAATCCAATTTCTATTCTAGAAAATAATGGCTCTAGAAATATTTGATCATGGAGACTATTCTATGACATCCACATCTCGCAATGGATCACAACCATGATTAAAGAGGAGAAATTTATTCACCTACAATTAGTTCTGCTGATAGTGCAGAAGTCTAGAATTATAGCAGCCTCATCTATTCTCTTTATCCAGTGACACATGATGATCGTTCATTTTACTTTATGCCACAAATTGATGCATGAGCTTTGAATTACTATTTAGTCTTTCTTAGCTGTTCTGTCTATGAGCTTCTGTCTAGCTTTGTAGAATGCTATGATGTCTTTATCTGCTGCCTGGTCACCAGTCAGTGGAATAGAAGTAGTGGCTGATGGTACAGCATCCCTACAATACCAAATACATATATCATGTATATATCATCATTTATGTATAATGCATACCAAACACACAAGTCTGTATAACTCAACCTAAACACAAGCTATGCTCATTGTGTATGTTGCCATCTATTCTTCAAATATTATACTTGATATCAGTCGCTGATAACCTTTTATATTTTTAATCTCCTAACAGCTGGAAACTGACACTCTAAGTGTGAACATTCCTCACCTTGGACTAGTTATAGATTATGAAATCTTTCCTTCTGCTAAGGGTTGACCAAGAATGGAAGCAGCAGGATGCCAGGTCTTACTGGGAAAAGTCAAGTTGAATGACTTCACCATTTCATCTCCCATCACTGCCCCAGGTTCAATTGGTGAATTACTAGCTCCTCCTACTTCAAACTCCTTATCAAGCCTCCGTCTTGGACTAGTTCTCTTTCTAATTTCTGATGTACTTTGTTCTTCAAAGCTAGCAGCTATGGCATAGTGATGTTGTTTAGAATGCATTCTGAAAAGATCCGGAAGAAGCTAAATCTTTACTCGTCTGCCCATTTGCTGACCCTTTACCAATAGGAGGAGTTCTCCAGGCTGTTCTCGGACTGATCATTCTATCACTTTCTTCTTTCCTTCTCGCACTTTCCCGGCTTCCCTCTTTTGGCATCATGCTCTGTACATGACTCGATTCCACACTTGTTCTTAAGCTTGTCCTAGAAGAGCCTCGTGACGACACAGGCGTTCTATTTGGTTTAGATGATCGCTGAGCACTCCACCACACTTCAAAATCTCTTTGTATCTTCACCTTTGTCTTCTGAAGCAAGTGTTGCAGGTGCTCAGCTTCTGTCTTCATCTGGGCAAGCAAATCACACTGCTCCTTGAACCCGAGGGTTTGGTGCAAGTGTATGAACTCTTCATCAGTTTGGTAATTTTCTATAAGATTACGTAACTAAATGCTTTCATATCTTCATATACATGGGAAATATTTGAATTTTAAGCTAAATCAATCCATTAAAATTACCACTTCAATAAAACCAGGTTACACTATGTGAAATATGAAACATTGAATTTAATCTTGAACAAAATGATAGTAACCAAATATATTTAAAAACCACAATTGGGTTAAGCCTTCAGTGGCTTACTTTGCACGTTTCACTTTCATCTCTTTCTTCAGTTCTTCTTTCTCATTTCTCTGACTGAAGACAAATCTGTTCCTTCATGGAGTTGCCTAGCTATTTGATACTTCTCTAACTTGGACTTCAACTTATCTAAAAAGACGAGGAGAGAAAAAATTATCAGTTCCTATCATACATAAGGAAGAGTGAACACTTACTGACATATATTCGAGAGTTGTTGACTTTCTCTCCAAAGTCTTTAGCTTCTCCATATCTATGTATAAAACCACAAGCCAAATGATCCGACATTGTTAGTATATTTATAACATGAACATACTTGGCCATGAGGACTTTCCTGAGGTATTCCAGCGTCTTGGTGTCTGCATGATTCTTCTTAAACATGTCAAAGCTCTTCTGTCTGGCCCGTGCTAGTTCTGTCAATATAGGAGGTATATCTTAACATTATTACTACGTTAAATTAAAATAATATTCAATTTTTTAAACTTATCATAGTATGGAGCAAATAGAATACGATTATGAGACATTTTGGCTTTGCGGAGCCTTCATTAGTTGTGTGATGATACAAAATGTATTTTTTATCATCACACAAAATGATAAAGGCTTCACAAAGTTGAAGCATCTATTTACTCCATGAGAGACTATGATAAGTTCAAAAATATTGATTATGTTAATTCAACATTTGATATATGTATTAACACAGTAACAGTATATTTAGAAAGAATTAAAATTGAATGTTAATAAAATATATGCTTTCTAATTCTATCTTTTCTTACCTTCCTTCAGAGTGGCCTGCCATTCTTCTGATCCATCCTGAGTCCTTTTAGAACCTGACGATTGTGATAACTTGGCTTCCATTTGCCCTCTCTCTTGGGGACTGGAGACTACTTTTCCCATGCTGGCCTCGCTCACACTATGCCCACCACAGCTGTCACCTTGAGAAGGATGGGAGCTTACAGTGTTTGTTTCACCTGAAACCTGGGAACTTTGCTGTAAGAGTTCATTTCACGGTAGCTGTACAGGGATGACTCAATCGGGAGAGACCGAACTGACAGCCCTGATGGGAACACCGGCCGCAGACAAAGCCCCTTCTGCATGACTGGCCCTCTTCCTCTCCTCCTTCAGACTACGCAGGAGAATGTTGTTCTTGCCATCTCTGAGCCTCAGTCTCTCTTGAACCAGCTCCAGTTCCAACTTGAGGATGCTATCATGCTCCTTGGCAGTGAGGCCTTCCCTGGTTGGTTTGCTGGCTTTACCATGGAGAAGATTCAGTCTTAGGGTCACACTCAGTGGTTACTTGATCCTTTGAAGGTTTTTCCTCACAATTTTGTGTCAACTCTGTTGGTATTCATGTGTGTATAAATATACTAGTATGATAAGTATGACTGTGCATAATGTAGAGAATATATTAAAAAGCTATATGATATTAAATAGAGAACAACATTCACAGAAGGAAATAGTTGACAATTGTGACATCAAAAAGACTAACACAGTCACATACACTGACATGCATCTTGATACAGTACAAACTCACCTTCATTATTGTAAAGTAGTATGATTTTTTCCCTTATGTCTCCTCCCACCTGTAGCACGGCCTCTGGGCTGGTGTTCTCTATGTAGCTTTCTAGCATCTCCTCTTAACTGAACACACACAAACACAATCACACACAGGCACATTTGATTCTTTAGGCATGAATTTTTGACAATTGAGTAGGGAAGTAATAAGAAAAGGGAAGAACATTTAAGGCAGAATGATAATAAATATAAGATGGTGACAGACTTCAGTGATGTAGGTAAGGTGAGACTGAGGAGGCTAATTGCCCACAATAATTTTGGGCCAAAAACTAAAGACTCACACAAGCACACTTAAAACATATGACACATGTCCTTGGAGGCCCCATATCGAAAGATCTTCCTATACCACTTTAAACCAAAGACACAAACGAATACTGAACAATGGTTAATTATTAAAGCTGAAACCCCGCCCAATACAATTGAAATTTTTTCCTTCATATCTTGTCTCTGTAAGTGATGTGCTACTCACTGGTTCTTCTCCTCTGATGTGAGTTCTTGAGAAGCCCCTCCTTAAAACTCTTGTCCATTCTGCTTCAACTTCTGAAACATCTACAAATTACACACACATACACACATAAATAATGACCTTGATCAAAATTTAAAGGCAAAATAATTAAATTCATCCATCAATCAATCGTACACATGCAAACACACACACACACACACACACACACACACACACCAGTTTAGGATCCAGTTCCTCATTGAAAACTCATTTGTCCTTGACTAGTGCTACCCTCTGAGCTAATCGACTCGTTAAAATAGTTCCTAAAAGAGATTAATTATCAACATGTCCTCACATGCACACAGAATCAAAAAAAAATTATGGTATGCTCAATTTAAACAGCTAATTTACCAACTTTTTTAGTGACAAGAAACAAAGAAATAATTATGACACACTTACATCTATGTTCTTCTTGTCAACAGCACATGTTGGTAGTCTTGCAGTTCACTCCTCCTAGGCTATACATACATGCACGAACGTGAATTCTCAAATACTAGTGTATAAAGTTTATAATCTTGAAGTCCCTTTACCTATCTCAAGACTGAGGTCCTGTACAGAATGTGGGAATGAGATTTCAGAAAGTGCCATGATCACCTGGATACAGAATATAGTGATGCCAAGCATTACTTGTGACAGGTTCAAAGTGTGTACGACACGTGTAAAACACGTGAAAATATTAAAATACCTTAAACTTTATATTTAAGCATGATTGTGTTATTTCAGGTTAAATAAATAGATTATGAGGATAGGTTTCAATGATGTAGTATTGTTGAGTCTAATGGATATACATACAATTGCATGGAAATATGTTGTATTTCTTTCATATCTTCCCTTCCACACAAATTTGTCTAAATAACTTACTGATTAAAAGGATGACCTTTCATTCTTTAATGTCCTCTTACTCTTAACACAATTCTATTGTTTGTGTGTGGATACCAGTCACTGGATCAGAGCATATTTGTCAGGGAAGAAACCCTTTTTCAATCTACACACCTGATCAGAGTACTGTTGCTCCTTGGGGGTGACACACATGTTTGTAGGAGGAAAGCAATTCATTTGCCTTTCTTTTGTCCACAATTTGCATGTATCCAAGTCCAGGTTCCAAACACCCATACTTCCTTAGTTTTAGAGCATTTCCTATGGTATTAATTCTGTGTGTGTTTGTGGTAAGTTCTCTAGAGAATATGCTCTACTACTCAATTCTAATCCCCCAAATATAAGTTTTTATGGCATCATTTGTAGTGGCAGGTGGTTAAGACACAAACAGTCACTATTCCTCTATAAAAGGGTGTGGTCACTCATTTACTAGAAATCATTGCATCTCAACACCATTACTACTTTCCATGACTTCTTTTGGTTACAACATCAGATAATGTGTAAATTCTTGTAATTGTCCCATGACTAAATGATTAACATTAACCATTGTGTATAACTGATGGCTGCAGCACAAATATAACCATGTAATATTTTTGGAATGATGAGTTTGTAAGATGTTGGTTTGGATCAGTTGGAGTATACAGCACCTACGCGGCCAAGTGCTGCACACGACAGGATCAAATATGTATGGCACATGTTAAAACACGTGAAAAATCATTTTAATTAAAATACCTTAAACTTTAATTTTAAGCCTAATTGTGTGATAAAGATATATTATAAATTATATATGTGACCGTCTACAGGAAAATCGGGCACAACGCGGCCCCGACTAAAAAATTTTTTTTTGCACTTACACACTCCTCGGCAAGCAGATATTAAGCTCTCCAAGTTTTAGCACCGTAGCTTTAGCCATTCCCGCTATATATCACCTAACCGTCCCTTCGTTAGGCTTATTTAATACAATTTTAAGAACTAAATCGATCTTTTTGCGACGTCTACACGTGCCGCGTTGTGCCCGATTTTCCCATAGACGGTCACATATATATGTGTGTATATGAATACTTATTACATGAGCCAGAGTGTGATATGGTGAAATATTTTATGAGCAGGCTAATGTATTTTCATGAGCCAGAGGAGAGAGAAAATAAAGCCTGAGAGTGAAATATCTAGCCATATCACTCTGATGAGTGTAATAAGTGGTTTATTCCATGCTAGATATCTTCACTGAAGTAGTTCGTTGGTAACTCTAGGTGCAAGGTTGGCCTTGAAACTCTCTAGGGTCTCCCCACACAACCAGCTGATATTTTAGCAGCTGCTCTAACCTGGTTGGGTAGGCTCCACTAGAGTAAGGTAGCTTTAAAATCCCTGAAAACTGGTAAGACAGGCAGGTAGCTATAACTATTAGGGCAATGAGCTTGTAGCAATACAGCCATGAGATAATACTATGTAATAACAATGGTAGGTCAGTCACTTACAAGGAATAATTATAAGTCCAGGTGACTTAGAAGCTAACATCCACACTGAGGTATAGAGCATCTCTTGTGATATTAGGAAGTATTAAGTGATAACAGCAACCTTCAAAACAGATACTACAGTGTGATAAAAAAAACATGTATAACAAGGTAGGTTTGACGTAAGTCTGTGTGTGTTTGTGGTAAGCTCTCAGGAGAATATGGTTTACTACACAATTTCTCTAATTCCCCCATTCTCTTACTAGTAAGGCTATTGTCTACCACTTCTCCTTGTCCCCCCTTCACTGGCTACTCACCCTCTATACAAGGTTGGTATTAGTTCTTCCCCTGTCATATACATGTTAAATTTGGTGCTTACCAGTAGTATAGTGCAACTCATAAGTTAAGCTTTTAAGCAGTATTTAGAGTAGCAAGTGTGGTTAACACACAAATAGTCACTATGCCTCTATAAAAGTGTGTGGTAACTCATTTACTAGAAATCATTGCACCTCAATTAACACCATTACTACCTTCCATGACTTATTTTGGTCATAAAGTGTGTAAATTCTTGTGATTGTCCCATGACTAAATTATGAATAACATTTAACCATTGACTATAAGTGATGGCTGCAACACACTTACCATATCTTTTTTTGTTCTTTTTGTTCTTGTCTTATTATTTTTTTTTTTTTGCAAGATGAATTTTGTTAGATCAGTGGTAGTACACGGCACCTACACGGCCAAATACAGCATGCAACAGGATCCAATATGTATGGCATGTGAGATGTAGAATTGTTGAGTTTAATGGATTTCCTTACAGTCTGTTGATATTGCTCAGAAAATGTTTCATAATGTTGTATTTCCTTCATATTTCTCCTTCCACATAAATTTGTCTTAATAGCTTGCTTACTGATTAAATGGTTAATCTTTCATTCTTTAATTTCACCATACCTACTTCAATATAATTCTATTGCTTGTGTATGGACACCAGTCACTAGATCACAGAAAATTTGTGAGGGAACAAACTCCATTATAAGCAAGTCACCTGATCCGAATACTATTGTTTCTTTGAGGGACATTTATTGTTGTATTACAAAAGGCAATTTATTTGCATTTCTTTTGTCTACAATTTGCATGTATCTAAGTCCAGGTGACTTAGAAACATCAGCAATTCCAAATACCAATACTTCTCCTGAGTTGTGAGCATCTCCTGTGATGTTAGGAAGCATTAATTAAGTGATGTACTAGAGTGTGCTTATGAACTATATGCATGGTTAGGTAGGTGTGACACAGGCCAGTGTGTGTTTGTGGTAAGTTCTGTAGAAAATATGGTTTACTACACAATTTCTAATTTCTTTCATTCTCTTACTAGTAAGGCTATTGTCCACCACTTCTCCTTGTCCTCCCTTCACTTGCTACACACCCTCAATACAAGGTTAGAGTTAGTTCTTCTAAAATTAATGAAACCCTAAATAATGTGCATTCTGCTATTGTCTAAATTTGGAGGATCAAAATTGCTTGCCAGTAGTATAGTGCAACTCATAGATTTTACTTTTATGGCATCGTTTGTAGTGGCAGTTGGTTAAGACACAAACAGTCACTATGCCTCTATAAAAGGGTGTGGTAGCTCATTTACTAGAAATCATTACATCTCAACACCATTACTACTTTCCATGACTTCTTTTGGTTACAACATCAGATAATGTGTAAATTCTTGTGATTGTCCCATGACTAAATAATGATTAACATTAACCATTGTGGATAACTGATGGCTGCTTCACAAATAACCATGTAATTTTTTTTGGAAAGATGAGTTTTTGTAAGGTGTTGGTTTGGATCAGTTGGAGTGTACGACACCTACACGGCCAAGTGCTGCACATGACAGGATCAAATATGTATGGCACGTGTTAAAACACTGAAAAAATAGCATTTAATTAAAATACCTTAAACTTTAAATTTAAGCATGATTGTGTTATATATTTAGCGTTTATAACACAATGTAAATGGCAGGTTAAATAAATAGATTTATATGGATAGGTTTCAAAGATGTAGTTTTGTTGAGTAATAGATTTGCATACAGTCTGTATCTGTTCCTTGTATATATTTTTATAATGTTGTATTTCTATCATATCTCTCCTTCCATATGTAGCTTGCTTACTGATTAAAAGAAATAACCTTTAATTTTATCCCACTTCAATATAATTCAATTGTTCGTGTGTGGACACCAGTCATTGGATTAGAAATGATTTGTGAGGGAACAAACTCCTTTGTAAGCAACACACCACATAATTAAACTATTATTCTTTGGAGGGACACATATATTTGTATGATAAAAATCATTTTATTTGTATTTCATCATGTCTACAATTTGCATGTATCTAAGTCCAGGTGACTTAGAAGCATCAACAATTCCAAACACCCACGCTTCCTGAGTTATAAAGCATCTCCTGTGATATGTGTTTGTGGTAAGTTCTCAGGAGAATATGGTTTACTATAAAATTTCTAAATTCCCTCATTCTCTTACTAGTAAGGCTATTGTCCACCGCTTCTCCTTGTCCCCTTCACTGGCTACACACCCTCTATACAAGGTTAGCACAAGTTCTTCCCTTATCATGCAATGTTAAATTTGGTGCTTACCAGTAGTATAGTACAACTCATCAGTTAAGCTTTTAAGCAGTATTTAGAGTGGCAAGTGTGGTTAACACACAAATAGTCACTATGCCTCTATAAAAGGGTGTGGTAACTCATTTACTAGAAATCATTGCATCTCAACACCATTACTACCGTCCTTGACTTCTTTTGGTCACAATGTCAGAAAGTGTATAAATTCTTGTGATTTTCCCGTGACTAAATAATGAATAACTTTAACCATTGCGTATAACTGATGGCTGCAGCACACTTACTCATCATATCTTTTTTTTTTTTTTTTTTTTTTTTTTTCTTGGCAAGATGAGGTTTGTTGTTGTTGGATCAGTTGTAGTATACTGTACTACACGGCCAAACACTGCATGGAATAGGATCCAATATGTATGGCATGTGAGATGTAGTATTGTTGAATTTAAAGGATTTGCATGTAGCCTGTAGCTATTGCTCAGAAATTTTTTCATAATGTTGTATTTCTTTCATATTTCTCCTTCCACATAAATTTGCCTTAATAGCTTGCTTACTGATTAAAAGAATAACCTTTCATTCTTTAATTTCACGTTAATTTAATACAATTCTAATGTTTGTGTGTGGACACCCAGTCACTGGATTAGAGATGATTTTTGAGGGAACAAACTCCATTATAGGCAACCCACCTGATCAGAATACTATTGTTCCTTGGGGGGACACTTGTTTTTGCATTACAAAAGGCAATTTATTTGCATTTCTTTTGTCCACAATTTGCATGTATCTAAGTCCAGGTGACTTAGAAGCATCAGCAATTCCAAATACCAATACTTCTCCTGAGTTGTGAGCATCTCCTGTGATGTTAGGAAGCATTAATTAAGTGATGTACTAGAGTGTGCTTATGAACTATATGCATGGCTATAGGTAGGTGTGACATAGGTCAGTGTGTGTTTGTGGTAAGTTCTGTAGAAAATATGATTTACTACACAATTTCTAATTTCTTTCATTCTCTTACTAGTAAGGCTATTGTCCACCGCTTCTCCTTGTCCTCCCTTCACTTAGCTACACACCCTCAATACAAGGTTAAAGTTAGTTCTTCCCCAATCAATTTTTTCTTTCCTTTCTGATCTCACTTACCTTTACCTGATCTCACTTACCTTTAATTAGCTTATGAATTATTCATGGTGTGCTGAGCTAATGACAATCGAACATATCATATGTAGATGCGTGTGTGTGTGTGATATGTTTGTTGAAGACAGATTTTCATGCCCTAAATTGTAAGTGTTGCTTAAAAGAGCTGTGCTTTTGTCAATGCTTGGCTGATGTTTGAAAGCGTACAATACTTTTTTGATTGGATTTACAAGATCCATGTCATTAGATGTATTCTCTCGTTGACAGGCTTTTTTTAAACAATACAGAATTTAAAAAAGCCTGCGAAAGAAAGACAATACATCTAATGAGTAAAAGAAGGCTGAGAAAGAAATTGTGAAGATCCATGATGTTCTCCATTTTGGTAGCAGTAGTTACAAAGTCTAATAGCTAGTACGTTTTTACCAAATGCTTTTGTGAAACTGCCTGCTTACAAAAGTTGATGTGCTAATGAGAAAAGTGTTAGCAATGCCCCCCTCCCCCCAAAGAAATCAAGAACTCTTATTATTGTAGCAACAATAGTGTTTTCCTTCAATTGAAAGTTATTACACTATTATTGAAAGTATTTATGATTTTCTTTGTTGCTAATGATATTCACGAGCTGCTTCCCCATTTGAAATTGGTAAGCCTATAAATGCCCACAGGATGCTGTCTGGCTGAAGTTGCCAGATTCCTACCAGTGAAGTGGCCGAGCAGATTGCTAGTCAGGCACTTTCATCTGCTGCAAAAGCTGGGTGCGAAATGGAGAAATTGAAGACTCACACCAGGAAGAAGATTAATAAGAAGACGGCAGAGCAAAGCATAAAGAAGGAAATTTTAAGCAAGACTTGTGAGAGCAAGCAAACATCAGGGGACAAAGTCCAAGTTTATCTGGGGGAAGAAGACACAGCTGAAGAAGAAGAGCTGGAATACGTCAAAGAAGATTTGGCTGCCGACAAAGATCTGGATTGTGAAAAGAAAGCCGAGGACGATGAAGTAGATGAAAAGGTTTCGTTTACTGAAAAGTTGGAGTTGGATCAAGGATTAGAGAGCAAAGAAGAGGTGTTGAAGATGGAGCCTGATGATGTTCTTGTAAAGGATCTTCCACAAGAGACACCTAAAATTGCCGACACAAAGGAGATGTGTGGCACAGAGGATAAAGTGGACCTGGGGCTTCATGCTAACTACCCTGATGATATTTCTGCGAAAGAAGGTGCTGGGGATATGCCACCTAGTCCCATAATTTATAAGACCCAAGAGTTACCAGATCCTGTTACCATTGTCATAGAAGAACCCACCCTCATTGTCATAGAAGAACCCACACCCATTGTCATAGAAGAACCCACCCCCATTGTCATAGAAGAACCCACCCCCATTGTCATAGAAGAACCCACCCCCATTGTCATAGAAGAACCCACCCCCATTGGCTTGACACCTGCCCAAGAATCTTTCTTGAAGGAGATTGTGCCAGATGTGTATGCAAGTATATTGAAGTTTGAATCTGAAGAAGAAGAAGAAGGAATATCGAAGTCGTGCTGTTCGTGCTGCTGGAATATTTGCTGCCAAACTTGTAAATGCAATCTGTCGAGTATGTTGCCCAGGAGCTCTGAAAGAAAAGCTCCGGAAATGGAGAAGGAGGAACTGTTCACACCGACACTTCAAAAAGCTGCACTAATTGGAATGGGCATGATAAAAAAGGCTGTCTTCCCTTTGGTATTAGCCATGACTAGGGAAATTTGGGTCACTCTTGAACTCTCTACGGTTTTACTTGGCTTGATCCTCTCCGTTGTGGCACTTTCTTTTGATAATAATGAGGTTTTTAATATCATTCACTTTGTCCTTATTGTAATATCCAGCACTCTTGCTATTATTGATGCCGTATATAGCTTGATGAAGTGCCAGAGCTGCAGGATATGCTATTCCTATATCAGGAACCGAGATAAACACGATGTGGAAGGCACTGAGGAGACCAGAAATCGGTGTTTGAAATGCCTGTACTGGTGCCATGAAAAAATGGACATCGCTCGAATGATTTTGACAGAGGTCCTCGTCTATCCTCTTTTAATATGTGATATATTTGAAGTCATTGTTGGTCGGAGCTTTGAAAGCGACTCACACTCAGATCGTCTGGGATTTGCTCTTTTCTTACTCTCTTGCATATCCTTGTTGCTCTATGTGTATGTGGTTAGAGTCATTGTTTTGGGTCGATCCATCAAGCGTCTACAAGAAATGCGTACCAATAAAGGTCAACCGGACACAGGCAGCGCTCGCAGTGCATTTTCTATTCTGAGCGGGGCCTTCTGGTATCAAATGTTCTTTTTCCTTCATATTGTCTTGCAGATGATGGCTCAGATTATGATGCTGGTAGCTATTGGAGGCAAGATACGCTACGACAACCGCCATTTTTATCAACGTGACAATTCTAACGAGGTTATCCAATACAGCCTGCAGCTAATCATCATGCTGGTGATCGGCTACGTCTCTCCTACGTTTGGATATTTGTCATTCTTTATCGTCACCAAGCCTTGGGCTCAGGAGTTCCCTCTTGGAATTTTTAATGACATCACTTCACAATTGAAGTTGCTGGCATCGGGAGGACCCGATAGTTATTTATCGAGTAGTGACGATTTGAACGATGAAGTCAATAAGAATATTATAAAAACTTTAGGGGAAAACTACAAGAAGCTGTCCAGGAAAGAGATAGGCAAGAGACTAATAGCGTTCATAAAAAAATTTGGGGACGATTTCGAAAAGCTTCGTCAAATGTCTTTCTTGAGCAAATTCGGGTATCCTTTTAAAAATCCCTGGTTGGTGCTTCTGTGCTTGTTCTATGCAGGCATGCAGTTTACCTTCGTCATATGTGCCGGAGTTACAATGAATGATATGGGGATCCTTACCAGTCAGATTCTCAACGGGGGAGGCTGGATCTTTTATTATATCATTGCCATTGCCTTCGGAGTCATTGCTAATGCGTATGCTTTCTTGGTTGCTGCTTTCTGGATCTTCATCATCGCAACTATTATAGCCATCATCATTGGAGTGATTCTGTACTGCATACTCATCTGCGTTTGTGCCATCACTTGTGCCGCCAGTGGTAGTAGTAGTAGTAGTAGTAACAACCGATAGATTAACAGCCACAAAATGAGAATACCGTGACTTAGAAACTTGCTATATAGTATCACCACATATTTTTTTAAATAATTATATTATTATGTAGCTATTTTCTTTATTCTAAAATGATACGATTTCGTGTTAGGCTGATTTCATCACAAATTCAATTTTCTTTATAAAACTGATTTTTGACTCTGACTTATTAATAACTACTAATTGAATTTGCTTCAAGTATGTGTTCAAAGCAGTGAACTAGGAAGTATTTGTGTGGAATATTGAGTAAATATCTCTCCATTTTGCTTACATTGAGATAACTTGGGTCCACCCAATGGTCTGTCCAACCTAGCTGATTACTCTTGTGGTGAATCAGCATTATCAGGCAGATTAATATTATTCATAGATAGCAGGAGATGGAGTGGAGAGTGATTGGTAATTAACCTTTAAATGAAGTTGCCAGCTTTTCAAACTGGTTCATTATTGGATTATTAGATTCTGGTTTGGTAAGGATTATTGGCGAGTGAGTGAGACACTATACAGTGGTGTCAAATTGAGAATGGGGGATATTTGTTTATATATGTTGTGCTCTTTTTATGAATTTGCACAATCTATAGATTGTGTTGCACATTCTATAGATTCATATAGATTAGGCAACAATATATAAATTGGCAAACAATCTATAGATTGTGCTACTCATCTATAGATTAGCTTCCACCTAAAATTTAACTTCAATTTGAAAAGCTAATGCAAGAAAGTGATTCTACATCCCATAAAAACCCTATGCAAGATATATTACACATATGTATTTCTGGAATATTGGTCAATGAAATTAAAAAATTCATTCACAATTTCACTGAGTTCCTCACTACTAATGAATGGCAAATAGTGATTTTAGAAAATTTATTAGATACAAATAGCTAAAAACCATTAACATATTATACTATGGACCTGCTTTTACAAGGCATGTCTTATACTCGCTTATATGCAGTGATGAAGATTTAAGGGTGCCAAAATTGAAGTATAGATTTATTGATATATGGATACTAATCTATAGATTGTGCAGCATTATCTATAGGTATATGGAAAGCCATTGTGGACAAAAATACAATTCAATAGCAATATGCTATACCCACTGACTAAAAACTCAAACCTTATCATGAACAACACCAGACCACATAAGCAACCTTAAACATAGCTTTCCACATGTTCATACAATCAATATGAGGATCACCAAAGCTCTTTTTACCATGTTCTCACAATTAATGCACCCATCACTAATATACCTAGCACCAATGTTGCTACCACTACAAGCTATTCCTGTCACCAATGTTCTTATGGAACACCACTGTGAACAAAAAAAATATGCTCCAACTTTAATGTCCTGTAGATCAGGGGTCATATCAAACTTCAATATTTCATTCTTCACAGGCCCATCCTGCAATAGTGATCCATATTTTCGCATCAAGTGGCAATTGTCCCACTCCTTATCGGTCATACCAACTTCTCTTCCATTCATTCAGCCATGGTGCATCTACCTAAAACCCTTTACCCAGCCACTTGCACAATCAATCGCAAGTACAGTATTCACCTTTTCCCAGTAAAATACTTCAATAGAATCAGTCTTGAAAAATTGTTACAAAATTATTATATGCCACCAAAACCGTCATTTCCAAGAATAGATAAAAGCATAGATTCTTTAAAATTAGAGTAGTTCTTGTCATGTCCAATAGGAATTCTCAATTCAACATCACACGTAGATGCAGTCACCAAGCAACCAGAAATAAACGACACAGTAGGCTGCTTAGGAAATCCCAACGGTGGTACTGATGCAGATCCAGAAAAAAAGGTCAGGATGTCTTCAAGCAACAACTGCAATCACCATCTACACACACACACACACACACACACACACACACACACACACACACACACAGATAATCAAGTGACAAAGGTAGGTGAAAGTTATATACAAATTGTGTCCTAGCAATAATGTGTGATAGACATTCATCCATGAAATCCACAAAATGTACAAAAGCCTGCTCCTGCTGTACTCTAAATTGGTTCCTTTATCAGCAAACATAAATGTCATCATTCCTCGAAGTTTTTCTAAAATAAGCATGACAAAAAAAAAAACTAAAAAAAAAAAAAAAAAAAAAAAAAAAAAAAAAAACCAAAAAAAATACTATAATCTAAGCTGCCATTATAATGGCAGCCAAAGTAACATTTAACAATTCCCCAGATGCTATATAAAACAAATAAAAAAAAAAAACAACTTGAATTAGCTGTCTGTTTAAATATACTGTCACTATAAAGAAATCGAGTGGCACCTTACCCATGTATGAAATGTACGTATGTATACACTTGTGTGAGTGATGTCAAAAATTTAGTAGCGGTCACACACAAAACTGGTGACCATTAGACAATTTAGCAAGTATTTCTATTCAGTGCAGTACATTGCAAGACGTTGCTTACCAGAAGACAATGTAGTTGCATGACGAACAAACAACGGCTTCCACAAATCCGGTGTAATTTTTAATTCAGAATAAATAATTAAGAATTTCCAAGCCCTCTATAAATTGATCAATACAACACTTAACTTTTATTAACAGGTGATAGTCCAGTAGTACAGAAATTATTTGCTCTTTGTCGCTTAATGACACGTTAGACACAGGCTTTCTGTAATCTGCCTCAAAATCATAGTCCACTATGTGTGAGGCATCACACTTGATGGAGGGGCAGAGTGCCACAACGGTGAGTGCATATGGTAGCTATGACTTCTTGGTTGTTGAGCAGAGTCAGTTTCACTAGTTGAGTTTTGATCCAAATATATAAGCTCATACTTCATTGGATTTTTTAGCCTCCTTATTTTTATCTACTGGTGTATGACATGTTAATGTTGTCTATTTCACGTTTCCAAGGGTACTAGCAGATCAGCAGTCCTCACACCAATCCCCTATTCCAAAAACTGTGCCACTTATTCCCCAGAAAAAGCAAGTAGAGTCGGGCAATTTTGACCACACCCCTGAACAGACTCCTCCTTTCTCAGAGGTTCATATGAAAATGTCATTATTTGTGATAAAGAGTTAGGGAAAAAATACATTCATTAATTGATGCATGTCTTATTGTGGTTATCTGAATGGTGTCCGATGACAAGCATCTTACAAGAAAATTTTTCTTCTGAAGTCTCCATTGCCTTCTTGTGGCTGCTACTGGTACAGCTAACTATACTTTGATAAAGACGTGCTGCCACTGGAGATGCAATTTTCTGTAATTTTTTTTCCAGAATAAGGGAATTGTTTGAGGCAGTATTTGCAACAAACCACACCAGTCTTTATTTTGGTAGTAAGCCAGGTGATTTTTCCTAGTAGATTGTTGTCGTGTGGACATTATTTCCCGCACTTTTTGTTCAGATGAAGATTAAAATAGAAGCATCAAACTTTCATATAGCATTTAGACAAAATTGGATACTGTAGAAGTAGTGTAGTATGCTATTTTTTATTAGCTTACGCGAGACCACAATCTCTCAAATTATCAATGGGTGTGGTCTTTGGTCGCTTGTAGAGGGGTGAATGTATTTATTTTGAGCAAGATGGGACCGAGAAATTGGTTGCTGGTCGGAAATAAGAGGTGGTTGCTTCTCGGAGGTTCTAAATGCACTATATTTGTTGTAGTTGTGGTCTCTCCGGAGAGGTCGTTAATAGAAGTTTTACTATAGTACGTCATAATATATCAGAGTTATGGCTTCAGATGTGAAATAGTATAAATACAGCTTATGTTCATAGCTGAGGCTTTAGGTGTGCTATATTAGGCCAACTATGCCTTATCAGCCAGCTGGAAACTTTACTAGGGGATAGACTGTGGCTCTTATATAGTTTAGAGGCTTTCCCCCCCCCCCCCCCCCCCCCCCCCTCAATTACAGGTTCAGGGGCCAACTAAATAGTTTATTGGATCTCACCTAATCACCACGTGTGTGTATGTGTGTGTGTGTGTATGTGTTTAATCTATAGCATTAAATTAGTCTCTGGATATAGCTAGACCTGATGGATTATGTAAGGTTATTATTGCAGATGAAAGTTTACGTCCAGGAGCAGTCTAGTAAAACTGCAGAAACAAGAAGTGAACTCTAAATGACTCCAACTTAGCATTGAGTTTGCTGTACGTATTCATGCCATCATTTTATATATCATCATAAATCTCATCTTTTATTATTGTGTTCATTTCCACTTGGATTAATATAAATTTGGTAGATGAATGTTGATCTGTTCTATGCTGTTCTGGCTGTTCAACTGCTTGCCGAAGTACTCTTCTTTTGCAAGAAGTCGAAACGTCTGGTTAAGTATTGGCTGTTTAAGCCGAGAATGACTGAATAATAATAACAATAATAATAATAATAACAATAACAATAATAACAACAGTGCATGACTGCAGTCTTGGAGTAGTTATATACATTCAGAGTTTATGCTGGATAGGGCACATAAGGAGAAGGAAAATCATCAAGCAGTAGCTAAGCCCTCACCTTCAGTCTGAAACTAATTTGTTCATTCTGATTGCTGCAACTGAATGTTGATAAACAAAATGATTAAATAGGGCTCTCACTAGAATTGGACTCCTATAATTATATTTATTTAATTGCTCCACTACTGGGTGTATCAGATGCCTGGCAATTAGTAGATATTGATAAAATTCTGGATCCCTTTGGGAGTAGAATGTAAAGTTCAGAATATACATATGCTTTACAAATTATTATGACCAAATTCCACTGGTATCAACCAACAAGTAATGCATGTGGCCAGGTTTTCAGGAGTGTATGAACTGGTCAGGCCAGTCAGGCTAGCCTGACTGATTTTACTGATTTGAAGTTAGTAAGTCAACGAGTGACCCTTATAGGCCAAATATTGCTTTTTCTAAACTAGAGTCTCTATAAGCCAAGCAGTCCCCATTGCAGAAACAGGAAGTGCAACGTGGAGTACGTTCCATTGTACTATTTTAACCACAATTTTCTTTATCTGTTGCAAGGTGTAGGAGCACTTTACTTTGAGGCTCTATATTTAGACTATCTGGATAGAGTAACTCTTCTTCTTTCTAACAATACAAGTCTGGTGTCTGGGAACCTTTCCTGAAGTTGTGGTGTGAGTGTTTCTTGAGGTATTCTAAATGGCTTCGAAATAATGGCTGTAGTAAATTTGGGCAGAATTTGTTTAGCTCACACAGTCTTCTACAGTTTTATACTTCTATACCATTCTGTAGTACAATGAATGCTCTACAATTATAACTGAAATAATAGATTCTCATTTATGGTTTGTAGAAAGTTAAAAATTCAATAATATGCAAGTTATAAAATCCTACAAAATGGAAAACAGATAGCTAGTAGTATTGCAGAGAGTCCTCAGCTTCTTGCCAGCGGAATTTAATTATACTTGTCGAAAGTAACGCGCGCACAATTCAGGTTTAGTGTGGACTCGAATTTGTGAACAGAACGGTGCCGATTCGGTACCCGAGCGCATTTCGCTGCGACTATGTCTAGTGGTGAGACTGACTACAGCATTTTTGTAGAACAAGCGGCTACTTCTGTTGGTTATGTTTTAAAGCAAGAGCAAGCCAATGCAATTAAGCACTTTGTGATTGGAAATGATGTTTTTATAAGTTTGCCAACTGGTTATGGCAAATCATTGTGCTTCTTATTACTTCCTCCAGTTTTAGATTTGCTAAAAGAAGTACCAGGAAAATCTATTATCTTAGTTATATCACCACTGCTAGCTTTGATGAAGGACCTGGTTTCATCAGCAAATGCCTTAGGATTATCAGCTGCGATGATATCTGACAGAGAATCAACCCCCATTTCCATGAAAAATGACATAAAAAAGGGTAACTATCAGATTATTTTTATATCTCCAGAAGCTCTTTTTGTCTCAACTGAATGGAGAAATGTGCTTTCCTCAGATGTATTTCGAAACAACTTAGTGGGATTTTTGATCGATGAAGCTCATTGTGTCAAGAAGTGGTTAGTTATTATTATAAATAATTATTGCATCTGCATTATATAATATTAGCTATTCAAATTAGTTTTCTAAAAAGGTTTGACTTACAAAGTTTACTCTTCATTCTTGTGTTTATGCCTATTTAAATATTGTGTGTGTAGGGGAGAAAAGTTCAGAACCGAATTTCTACATTTAGGTGAAGTTCGCAGTATTGTGAGTGAATCTGTGCGAGTAATGGCTTTAACTGCTACAGCCACTACAGCCAGTCGCCAGTTCATCATAAAGAGTTTATGTATGCAATCTCCTGAAATAATTTCTGTATCACCTAACAGAGATAACATTATATATTCAGTACTGGAAAAACCCAAAGAAGGAGCTGAAATTTATTTTAAAAATATTGTATCTACACTAAAAACTGAAGGGACAAATATGGACAGAGTACTCATATTTTGTAGAACTTACAATAACTTTATAGCCATATACCAATATTTCAGGAAGGAATTGGGTGAATATATGACATACCTCCAGGTTCCCCCAACTTTGTAGTAAATAGAACTGTGGATGTTTACACCCATTGCACACATGAAACTGTCAAAAACAAGATTGTTTCACAGTTTATACACAACCCTCCCAACTGAGAGTGGTGATTGCAATGATCGCATTTGGTATGGGTATCAACTGTCATGACATTTGACATGTGATTCATTGGGGAGTTCCTTGACTATTGCATAAATAAATCTTCCATTTGTCGGCGAAAGCTTTTATTTCAATATTTTCATGAACATGTGCTGTCATCAAACGGATGCAACTGCTGTGATATTTGCAGCAGCCAGTGTGTCTGTGGAAAATGTGATACTGTCATAAGACCATTCTAGTTGGTTTTTGTTTTTGTTTATTGTATTTATTTACCTTTTTTGGTTGACTATCATGAATGTTGGATATAATAAATACATGATTGTGAAGTTTATGATGACAAACATTAAAAAAATATATAAAATGACAGCGGTCGTGATACGAAATATATGATGTACGTAAGGTAAAATGTGTTATGAAAAAACAACAAACAATAATAGTTGAAATAATTTTGTCTAATATTGTCTTGGAAAGTTCTCGATTATCCATTTTTTCAGGTATTGCAAAGATAGTGTCTTCATTAAGTTAGGTCCCATTTTTGAGAATGATCTGTGTGAATGAGAGGTACTAAATACATTCACATCCTTCAACTGATCCACAATCTTGCTCAGGTCTTTCAGAAATGACCTCTTACTGTGACTCCCGCTCACTTCTGATACTCCAGCCAGTCTGTCAAAAATGCCCAGAACAGTTACAATTTTACCCACGCACCTTCCAATTCTTGTTATTGCCTGTTCAGTCTTGTTAGCTCCAAGTCCATAAATGGCTGTCTTAACTACGCGATTGAGGTGCTCCATGTGGAGATCACAGCTAATATTTCTCCCAGGTAGTCCTTGTACATTAATAAAATGACTCCATTTTATTTGCTTAGCCAGATTAGGAGGCAATGTAACAAAACATTGAGTGAGAAGAGTAAGAGCTTCTTTGGCATAGTTAGTATGTTTAGTAATGGCATCTTTAAAGTTCAAAAACAATAAACCTAGACTCAGTACTTCTTTCGTGTAACTTTGCACTGTACACGATTCTTTGGTAAATTGTGCTTCAGTACTTATGTCTGATGAGTCACAAAAATCTGTGTGCAAGTCAACATTGGTATCAACTAATCTTGAGGCAATCTTCATAAAAATAGATGATCGCACAGATTTGTCTTCCATCCATGAATCTGGAGAGATGGAGGAAATTGGCATTCCATTCACATCAGTCATTCCAAGCAGACATTACAGCTACTATGATGTATCCTGTAAAACAAACTTCCAAGAAATCTTCGTTGGCATTAACGTCGACATTCCTTCTATTAATTAAATTTCTTAATTGATATAAGGTGCCTCTCTCCATCCCAGACTGAGTGCTGTATAGTCTTTTCCAAATGACCTAAAAAATAAATGAAATAATTTAAATACAATTATTCTGCATGAATTATACAGGATAGATTGGATTGCTTATATGTAACAGTTTAAAAACTATGCTACCTAACCATGATGGCATAAAAATTTCATTCTGAATATTGTCATTGTCAGTGCTACTGATTATGTTAATTGCCGCAAATAGTCTTCACTATGTCACTTAACTCCTTCACTGGCATGCAACGATTTTTGTGTATAAGTTTTCTTTGACATATTCTCGCACAGCCGACCCTTTTTCCTTTTATTATCCGCTCATGTGGGAGAGGGAAAAGAGGGTCTGGTAAAAGCTTGTACATAGTTTTGTGTCATTCCTTCGGTGTATTGCTTATGTAGAGGGTGTGGATTTGGATGACGTAAAATTAAATACGCGTATAAAAGCAGAGTGTTAGCATATAGTATTCTGTAGTCAAATCTATATTCTCTTCTATGACGTGATTGCTATGCTCTCCAGGATATTCCATTAACTGTGTATTCAAGCAAATGAAACCAGTGTCCATTCATATCATTTATCACACAATCACACACATACACACACACACACACATACACACACACACACACACACACACCCATAACATTCATCATTTTTCGTATCAGTTATCACATAATTTAGCACATACTGGGGTGCTATTCATCCCTACATATCTTAGGTTCAGTTGAACTTCAAAATGCATACAATAAGGTATCATAGGTGTTTTTTTCATACTGCAATGACTTTACTATTTATATAAGCCTACACAATTTTTTGTAAGCCTACCTAAACCCACCAAAATTGGACACCCTCAGACAAATATGTTAATATGTGGCCATCCTATTTTCAGCAAAAAGTTACCTATTTCACGGTTTAAAAGCCTCAGTAAAAAACTTAAGATCAATGAAGGTGATTAAATTTGAATTTTAAATTTCTAGTTAGTAATAATGCTGCTAATGAAGTTGGCAACATTTAATTATTTTTTAAGGAAATTTGAATCGTACACCATGAACATTTGACACTTAAGAGCCAAGTCTGCGTAATTTTTTTCTCAAAGATCTGTGTTCAAAATTTTAGAGTATCACAAAATTTGGGAATATTAACGGTAAAAAAGTATCTGGATCTCACGGGAGTAACTGCCACTATTGGAACTACACCGTGGTCTACATTGGTCTGCACATACCTCCATAAAGCATACTTTTGCATGCCAATCTTCAGCCACAGGTAAAATTCCATTCAAGGTGTGTTTCTCAAGCTCTGATGTGAATCGTATGAGTTGGGATCCTCTTGCTCTAGCAACTGATAGATAATCACCCCCAACTAGTGTTGTCGCAAAATGTCTGTCTTCAGTAATGCCGGCCTCAGGTATATCTTTCTCTGAGGGAACTGAGGGAATGTAATTTTGATAATGTTCAAGAATATCTGTCATATCATCATACGCAATCTCATTCTTGAACAAAACACCTAGTGGATTCTATAAAAAAAAATTATTTAACCGTATATTTAGAAAAAAATATTACAACTACTTTATTCAATAGTAGGCAATGGCTTAACCCACAAGTTTACCATCCTCCCTTTCACACCCATTACCATCTCATGCGCCATATCGCCACTTTTTAGCTAAATGTTACTTTGGTAATTAATAACTTACCACTTCGCTCTTGCTCGACATTTTCCTTGGAATATTTGTGAGCAATGTGTTTTGGTAATGTTTCTTTAAAATCAGCTCCAAAAAATGCCATGTACTCGACCATAATACGTGCAATCAGTACTATAAAATCATTTTTCAAGCTCAAGTAATCCTCTTCACTTGGAATTACATCAAGGATACAAAGGTTTGAAGGAACATCATCAGAAAATTGGCTGAAATTGATTCTATCCTTTACAGCATAAGCATTGACATAATGCAGCGAGCGAGTTTGAAAGTCACCATGCATATATCTTGGTTTGACGTTCATGTCAATGTTGTCAAACACCACTTTAAACCCCGCAGTGACAGAAACATCTTCTGTGCTCAACTCTAAAGATAGACATCCAGGATCATCTTCTTCAGTGGAGGAAGGAATGGCCTCATCTTGGACTGAATCACCACTTGTTATATCTTCAGAGAAACTTTCTGAGTAGGATGAAAACTGCATCTCTACTGATGAGTTACACGAGATTGTTGATGGAGAAGGAGTTCTGGAGTAGTATCTCGGACTTCTGAAGAAATTGATGGCTCGTCAGTGTCAATATTTGGTATTAATAATCTGTTTCTGGTAGTTTGCTTAATATTGTTCAAAAAAATGTAAGGAAGACATACTTGGTCTAGCAAAAAAATTACCTGGACTAGTTCCATCTTGGTTTCCGCTTCTCCCTTCCATTCTACCAATGCAGAATCAAAGCTGGCTCCTAAACTGTCCACTAAGTGGATGGTTGAGACATATGACATGCAGACACCCATCTTTTGCAACCTCTGATACACCTATGTATGTAGTTAATTTGAGGATGACGAGTATTGTTTGTTATGCAAGTATTGATACGCTTCATTATTAAACCACGCCCACTCCATAAGCTATACTCGCGACGTATGTACTTCCCGCGTGCGGGTGTTAGGTAAAGGGTCTCGTTAGCGAGACTAATCAATTGCATCATTTACACTTTGGAGCTGTTTCTGTTTTGTATTTGCATTGTCCAATGCACTCGTTTTTGCTATATCATAGTGCAACAGCTTTCTCGCTGAAGTAGAATATATTTCTGCAACTATTTAGTATTTTTTTTCGTTATGGTGTTAGCTACCTACATTGCGCAAGTGCGTGGGATCGTTAGGCGAACGCTAGTTTCCCAGTATATAGGAGTCGTGAACACTCATAAACGCTGTCATTTTTATAATCAATTTGGGCTTACTTAGATTTTGAATAGCTGACTTGACTGAGTTTATTTCTGTACATTTCCTTTAAGTTTCACTGGTTCAGACTAGTTCCCTTTACAGAAGACGGACGATTACGGAATGACGACCTCGAACTCGCGTAAACTGTACTTCAGTTGCCCTCCGACGTCTATACCTTGTCCTCAATTTCTAGGATATACTCTGGGGAAGACGCTCGGTAGTGGAAAGTTCGCCAAGGTCAAAGCCGCTTGGTCTCCCTATGAACGTCGAATGGTGAGAGAAGTATAAATTTTCTCAAGTAATGTTATGTTTTGTATTATTAATTGTTTAGATAGCCTTGAAAATAGTCAACAAATGTAAACTGGACCAGGGAGATGTGGAGAAGTTTCTGCCTCGAGAAATCTCCACTCTCCAGAAGATCTCCCATCCTAACATCATCAGAACTTTCCAGATTGCGGAAACAGAGCGCTACTGCTCCATTGCTCTGGAAATTGCTGAGAATGGGGACCTTCTGGATTACTTCAACTCTAGAGGACATCTTCCAGAGGAAGAGGCGAGGCACATCTTTCAACAAATGTGCCAGGCAATATCGTTCATCCATTCCTTAGGTATTGCACATCGTGATATCAAGATGGAGAATGTGTTCTTCAATAAAAACATGGATGTGAATTAGGCAGTGAGTATGGCTGAGGGTCAGGTATTATTATATTTAAAATGAATATTTTATTCATTAGATTTTGGATTTGCTCTGGAGTCTCAAAGTGACTTTTTCTCTACTCCATGTGGATCGTACAGCTATGGGGCTCCTGAAATAGTTCTTTCACCACACCCATACTACAATCCACAGTTAGCTGATTCATGGAGCATGTAAGTTAGCTATATATCTATCATTTTCATGTCTATGATATGATTATTACTTCCCTTACAGGGGTGTGCTTCTGTACGCCATAAGTTATGGGTTATCTGCCATTTGGAGATGACAACCAAATCATCAATCGCCTATGCAATTATCATCATGACCTATGGAAGGCAATCAGATATCTGAAGGTTAAATTAACTGGTATTAATTTATAACCACATCATTGTTCTTATTTTTCCTTCAGAATACGAGCAGTTGGTACAATCACTTCTTACCGTGGACGTCACTGCTCGTCCGCTAATTGCGGAAGTCTTGTCCCACATGTGGATGACGAGTTTTCCATCTGTTCGCCCGTCATGGGAAGGACCATGTGGAGGCACACATACTACGCAAAATTCCCTTCCCTCCATCTTTCATAATGTGGATTCAAGTGCTCGCTGCTATGACGTAGAGGTTCACTCCCCACGTCTACCATCCAATGATCAGCAAGATACTACAAACTATGGATACAACTGATGCTGAGACAGTCAGAGATTCATCAGGTTCAGAAGTGCAGGAAGAACATCTTATCCCTGCTAACAACACAGTTCTATCTGCTTCTGTTTCATGCTCAAAGGAACAAGATTGCCATCCTTTGAATTCGGCTAACAACTGTCCTTCACTTGCTGATGAACTAGCTGTCTCGAATGAACTTGAATCAATCAACAACACATCACCTGAGTCAGGTGCTAGCACAACTCAGCTAGTTAAATCGGCATCATTGACATCAGTGAAGCAGGATAACCTTACTCCAGATGAAGCTAGCAAGACAATGCCTGCAAAACCAGAATCATCTGCTTCAGAGGAGCAGGATCACCATCTGAGTCTATCAACCAATACAACTCTTCCTGCAAAATTTGTGGCTTCAAATTCTATGGAGCAAAACCATCATCTTTCTACTTCAAATACTTTAACTACTAATACAACTCTGCCAGCAAAATCACTGTCCCTTACCACCATAAAACAGGAGAGTCATCACATTTATTCAACTGCCACTACAACTCAACCTACACAGTCTGTGTCATCTACTTCAATGAAGCAAGATAACTCTTCGACCACAACTGTGCCTGGACAGTCAATCTCATCTTCTTCTATCAAACAGACTAACCATCCTTCTAGTATCGCGTGGTTTTAGCGATTCAATTTATAGGTTTACAAATACCAAATAAACTCGGAATATTGACAATACAAAACTCAGTGCGAAAGTGATACACGTGACGACTGCAATATGACAGGACTGACAGTTCAAAGTTCAGTGTTTGGTAAAGGGTCGATGTCCATTCGAGCTCCACCACATTACTCCCCCTCCAGCGATATACTAGAGAGCGAAGAAATCAGATAGATGAACTGGCCAGTGCACGCAACGACCCGAACGTGTACTGTGAGTAAGTTGTGGCATCTCTGTACTGGGCAGTGGTTGGTTTGAAGTGAGTGGGAGAGATGGAGGAGCAGAAGAGTTTGGCGTATGTGACTGAGGAACTTCCATGAACGCTGGCTTTAGCCTGTCGACGGAGATGGTATCTCGACGTCCATTAATGTCCACTGTATAATATTTAGCAGATCGATCCAGGACCTGGAATGGGCCGTCATATGGAGGTTGGAGTGGCTTGCAGCTTATCCCCGGGTGAGATTGACAGTGCAGACAATCGAACACGTGGCGGCGGGAGTTTTCCGGCACCACTGGTCGTGGAATCCCAGTTGAAACATCACAGAGTAGAGAGACACCATCGGACATCGCTATCGGAACTTGCTGGAGATGAAGTGAAGAGTCTGCTTGCAATGTGGAAAGAGTAGGATCCTCGAGCTGAGCGGCAGCCATGGCCTGGAAATCTATGATCGTTGTGGTATTTCCAGTGTGAAGAGCATTCACAGGTAAACGAGACAAGGCATCTGCTACTGCGTTGTCAGAGCCAGGGACATGGCGAATGTCTGACGTGAACTGACTGATGTAGTCGAGGTGTCTAGACTGTCTCGGAGAATAGCGATCCGGTTTGCTGGACATTGCAAAGGTGAGGGGCTTGTGGTCTGTGAGTATGAAGAACTGTCGACCTTCCACAAAGTGTCTGAAATGTTTGACTGCTAGGTACACAGCAAGAAGTTCTCTATCAAACGCACTATAACGTGTCTCGGCTGGCTTGAGACTCTTGGAGAAGAATGCAAGTGGCTGCCATTGTCCGTGGATAAATTGCTGGAGGACTGCGCCTACTGCCGAGTCTGAGGCATCCGTCATAATGCAGGTTGGTGCTCCCAATTGCGGATGAGATAGCAGCGTGGCGTTGGCTAGAGCCGTCTTTACAGCAGTAAAGGCTGTCGTAGCATCTTCACTCCATACCAAAACTTTAGGAGAAGCTCCAGAAAGAAGACGGTTGAGCGGATGCAGCTGGTTGGCTGCATTGGGAATAAATCGTCGGTAAAAATTTACTAAACCAAGGAACTCTCGTAACTTACGCTTGGATGTTGGCGGAGGAAATTCACGAACAGCTTGGATTTTATTCTCCAGTGGACGAATACCTGTGGAATCCACGTGGTAACCCAAGAAGTCGAGTGACGGAACTCCAAACACGCTCTTGTGAATGTTGATAAGAATGCCATGATCGTCTAGACGTTGCAGCACACAGCTGAGGTGTTCCATATGTTCCTCTCGAGAAGAACTGGCGATCAAGAGGTCGTTTATGTATGGATAGCAGAAGGGCAAGCCATGCAGCACCTGGTCGATGAACCTTTGGAATGTTTGTGCCGCGTTCCGCAATCCAAAGGGCATGCGTAAAAATTCAAAAAGACCAAAAGGTATGGTAACAGCGGATTTAGGTACATCCTCAGGAGCCACCGGAATTTGGTGGTATGCTCGGACTAAGTCTATGTGAGTGAAGATGACTGTTCCTTGTAGATTGGCAGTGAAGTCATGTAAGTGAGGTATCGGGTATCGGTCAGGCACGGTAAGTTTATTGAGTGCACGATAGTCTCCACATGGGCGCCAATCTCCTGGCGTGCGCTTCGGCACCATGTGGAGTGGAGATGCCCAACTACTGGAAAAAGGCTGGATGATGCCTAACTGCAGCATGTGGTCGAACTCCTGCTTAGCCACCTGTAAGCGCTCTTGAGCCAGCCGTCTCGTACGTCCAAAGACAGCAGGGCCAGTCGTGTCGATGTGATGAGTCACAGTGTGCTTGATCGGGCGATCAGTGGAGCATGGCTGCGTGACTGACGGGAATTCGGGCAAAAGTTTGAGAAATGGGTTGGTGTTGTCCTGTGGAGTAACATTGAAACCGGAGAATAAGTGATCTCGACAAGTAACTCGTTGAACTCGTAACTGTGTAGTAGAATCGGAGAGTATGCAATGGCGCATGTCAACTAGTAGACCAAAGTGGTAGGAAATCGGCACCAAGCACTGGTTGAGGTACGTCGGCGATGACAAAAACCCATCTAAACGCTCGGCGTAAACCTAAGTCAAGAGTGAGTGAACGCAACCCAAAAGTTGGTATGTTTGAACCGTTGATGGCTTGAAGGCGCAGTTCTCCTGGTCCGGCAGAACATTCAGCAGAGGACGGAGGGATGATGCTTACTTGTGCGCCTGTATCAACCAGAAAACTGAGAGCTGTAGATTTGTCATAAACGTAGAATAAACGACCTTTCGAGGATGGGCCGGTGACACTGGTCGCCGCTAGCGACCGGCCTGGAAGTTTAACTTCCGCGAACAGGGTGATCGGCATCTTTTTGCTTGGCTGCTAAACTTGCGATGATACCAACACAGGGTTTCCTGATCATCAGGTGAGTCGGATGTTTCAGCTGAGTCGGCAGGGGGTGTAGAGGGGCGACGCGAAGGACGGTTGGACGAGCGAGAAGAAGATCTGGTGCGAGACAGGTTGTGAACCAGCTTGCTCAAGCGTGAAACTTGTTCACGAAGCTGATCCACTTCTGTAGCTAAGGGGGGTGGCGTGGAGACACTTGCAATGGCGGTTGGAGGGGCGACAACCTCCATTACTTTGTCAGCGAGATCAGCCTGTTGCTCTAAACCAGTACCATCTGGCGTGGATGCCAGAACCATCCTCACATTTGGTGGGAGGCGTTGTAAAAACAGCTCTCTGAGGAAAGAATCATCAGTCAAGCCAGGGCGATCACCAAGAAGCTGCCTCATGCCACGTAGTAACTGAGTAGGCTTCCTGTCACCTAGCTCCTCAGCAGTGAAGAGCATCTGAAGCTTTCGTTGCTCAGAAGCGATGGTGCATTCGTTAGTTGAGCCTTGAGAGTCTTGTAGTGGTCGACTGCAGGGGGTCCGATCAGTAAATCTCTCACCTTGGCAGCAAACTCGGGGGCTAAGGAGGACACTATGTAGTCGAACTTCGACCGTTCGGAAGTTATACGGCGGCAAGCAAACTGGGCTTCGACTTGAGCGAACCATAACTCTGGGTCCGCGGGCCAGAATGGCGGTAGCTTCAACGCCACGGAAACAGCTGCGATGCCGGGGGCGGAGCCGCCACCGGATGTTGGAACGGGGTCGTCATGGGATGAAGTTATGGCAGGACTAGGCTGGTATTCTCTAGTACTCTCTCGAACCGGGCTGCTTCCTCCAGACATGGCTCGTCGGGGTCACCAATATCGCGTGGTTTTAGCGATTCAATTTATAGGTTTACAAATACCAAATAAACTCGGAATATTGACAATACAAAACTCAGTGAGAAAGTGATACACGTGACGACTGCAATATGACAAGACTGACAGTTCCAAGTTCAGTGTTTGGTAAAGGGTCGATGTCCATTCGAGCTCCACCACACTGGTCCAGCTATTAATAACATACTGCTTCCTGAACCAGAGTCATCACCTGTATTAGAACTAGACCACTCACTTGGCTCAGCTGACAACACAAACCAGCCTGCTAGTAGCACAACTACACCAGCTGTGCACAGGCAGACATCAACTGATGCAAGATCTAGGCAGAAGCAAAGAAAAAGGCGTAGCTTGGTAGCAAGGATCCAAAGTGTGGTTTCCCGAAGAATCTTCTCATCTTTGAGAAAAAAGTTTAATGTGTAGTACACTGTCATTGAAGAATATCAGTTGATAAATATTATTGAAGTTATGAAAATAATCTTTAATTGGCTATATAAGATAAAACATACATAAATGACTACCACAAAAATAAATTTAATCAATTGTAATTGTCAGCGATCTCCAAATAGTAACACTAAGGGCAAAAAAACATGAAATTGTTACAGAGTGGACAAAAGTACCAAATTTGGTTTCATGGTCCTTTGAAATATAGGGAGTGAGAAAAACACTGGCTGCAGACGCAAAAATGTGTGTGCCACGAATTATGCAAATTATTTTTTATTTCGCCGCGAACATTCCGCGAAATTTTTTGGGTTTTTTTGTTGTCGTCATAGTAGTCTGTCATAAAAATTTGAAGAGACTTTTGAAATTTAGAGGTTTTGTGAGCAAAAATGGAAGAAAGTGATTAAAAACAAACTAGTGACATATGCATGTTATATTTCACAGTTGCAGTTGCATAAGTCAGTGCAATGGAGGTCAGCTTTCATGCACTTGCATCTTGTACAGCCACAAGGGGACTTGCACTGGCATTTGATAAGTTCATTGCAAGCTCTGGCTGCTTCCGGTAATGTCATCCAAACCACACTTATGGGATCATTAGACCAGCCCCAACCCTCATGAGATGGTATATTTGGCATAGATTCTTGACAGCTTGTCCAAGTTCCAGTCTGCAGTATAGCACGCTTGACATGTTGTAGTAAAACATCCTAAACATTTACATACATTATTTATTCCATGACAGTCAAACCAATCTATATCATGTAACTTACAGCTGTTGGTGGGAGATTTTCTAATGACTTATTTTTCTTGCAAAATAACTCCTTGCGTGCTTCATTTACTGATTGTAGTGTGCTAAATTTATCATAAAGTACAACTGTAAATCTCTCCAGAGTTTTTAAATGTGTAGATTTCAGAGTCACTATATCAAAGGGATTCTCAACAATGTGGTGGAAGGCTTTAATCACATCTGGATAGTAGTTCCAGGCATCCCATGCTGACTTTTGGGTTTTACCAAAGAAGAAAGAAGTACTGTCACATCCTGTGAAAGCATGGAACGGAGGCAAGGAACAGGACTTATCTTTTCCAAACATTTTACACAAGGTATTTATGTGGTAATGGCGAAAATGCTTCCCTGTTCCAAATGCTACCCAAATATTGACTTCTGGGTAAATATCTTGGAATTTTTAAAATTCCCCTATCCAAATAACTATGACATCAGTATTCACTGTTCGAATCAGAATACTGCTTAAACCATTTTCCAGTGAATTCTTCAAATGGACAATCATTCGGGTGTCTGCCTCCTCATGTTTGCAATCAGAGGTGTTAGCCATCATGTAAAAGGAAAAATAGCATTGGTTTTGGTAACACCCTAAGACTTTCACGAGGGGGTGAGGGTTACAATCAGGGATTCATACAGCACAGTGGGATGGGGGAGTGGGGGGGGGGGGGGGTGTAATATGGTGTAAAGGTGTCATTTTGAGTCCCCTAATGTGAGTACAGCGAAGGTGGTTCGTTTGGCAGAGAAAACTAGACACTACGCATGGCTCTAAGGAACTGTAATGTTCATGAAGTACGAACTAATGAACTGATTGAAGTCAGCTTTCAACAAATTCAATTGTAATGTTGGACATTTTTGCTCACAGTACCTCTAAATTTCAAGATAAACTCTTGAAATTTTGATGGCAGACTACTATCATGACAACAAAGCCACAGAAATTTTCGCGAAATTAAAAAATTTGGCATAATTCATGGCACACACATTTTTGTGTTTGCAGCTGGTGTTTTTCTAACTCCCCATACCCCAAAGGACCACCATACCAAAGTTGGCACTTTTGTCCGCTGTGTAACGATTTTGCCTTTAGTGTACTCTACTAAAAATCAGAGCGTGACAGACAGACAGACAAACAGACAGACAGACAAACAGACCGGAAGACTACTATAACCCTCTTGAGCATGCGTGCTGAGGGTTAATTAGGAAGCAAGGACATATCCTACACACTTCTGTCATTGATTTGTACACAACTATCTGACAGAATACAATATACTTTCTGTTGATATGCAGCTGCTGGGACAATTGAAACTGGTGATAAGGTGTTCAAGGACTGGAGAAAATAAGGGCAAAATTTCCCATTTACATTTTGCTTGTGAGTGTTTGAATGATATATACTGAGTTAAGTATAACAATTTCTCTGGTCGTAAATGTCTAAAATGAATATTTTGAATATGTAATTATTGCATTGAGTTATACAGTTAATTTAGTTATGGATGTAGTAACTAGTGAGATTTGTATGTCCGGTCAGGAAGGCGGACTGCGCTTGTGGAGAATGAAAAAATATATATCAGAATGAGTAAGTATCCTATTCTTTGTGAGATGTATTAGCTACAACGTTAATGTTGCAGTCACTTTCAGAGTATTGATAAGTGGGAAATTTTGTATCCTGGAGTTTTCTCTGATTTCCATCCCTACAAAGTGACTTCAGTACATGCTAGCTGGCAAGGAGCTGTCAGAGATAGATCAAACACTCTTCCTATTCTATCTCTCTTACATGTAACTCATAATAAAGAAGCAGATCAAATAAGAAGTGGAGACGTGAGTACTTTTAAACCAAGACAAAAATTAGGGAAGACAAAAACTGTTATTGATAGGTCAGTGCTGCATGTTGGAGAAACATACAGGAAATTGCTGGTGAAGGATATCAGTATCAGAAAGTTGCATTGGATTGTTCACTGATTCCAGTCCGTCTATCATGGTGGAGCATTAGTACTTACAACTTGCAGGAGAATGATGTTATTCGTGAGTGTAGAAAATCTTTGTGTGATGTAAAAACGGAATGTTCTTACTTATAAGAGGCCGACTATTTGAAAATGCCGCCAGAGAGCACGTATGAAAACAAAGGACTTGTCGTCGTACCATTCCATGATTTGATAAACTGCTACAAGACATCACGAAGTGACTGTACAGTGAAGAGTGTATACCTCAAGAAACGTGGAACACTAAGATACACACGCGAGGTTTGCTATGTTATTATGGTGATTATGGAAGAAGACAATCGAGAATGGATACTTTTCGACTCTACCCAGCATTTTTGAAGAGCCTTGCTTTGAGTACAACCGATGCATCGACAGGAAAGGGAAGATAGTAACTAATGAAACCCTTTATTTCTGCTATTAAAGCAATGGTACAGAGTTTTATAGCTACCAAAAAGGACACTATTGGGGAAATGTGCTTCAGGAATTCTCATACTATCCACTATTCTAGAAAGCTGTGGATATGAGTGACACAAGTGAAACATTTCAACAAAATTTCTGCAAGCTAATTTAGCGAGAAAGCTGTTGCACTATGATATAGCAAGAACGAGTGCATTGGACATGCAAGTACAAAACAGAAGCAGCTCTAAAATGTATTTAATGATGCAATTGATATGGAGAATTCTGTAAAGACTATATGGCTAGTTTATACAACTTCAATTTATTTTTTGTTATTTAAAAACCCAAAATAATTATGAAATATTGAAATGTTTATCAAACTTATATTTTTTAATCCACAGAGACTTATTATTGATTTTACATAAATACATACAGTAACAAGCAATCACATAAGATTTAGATGGTTATCAGAAATCAAATCAGCTCTATAGTTGAGTCCAGCACCCAATTACAAAGGGAGTGCTAAGATGCTTCACTTTTAGACCAATAGCTATATTGAAAGGACGTTGTCTACCAGCACGTTTAATGGGCATATCAAACAACGATAGCACCCAAGTGGTACGAATCATATTTACACAACTATAGTGCAGGGGCGCTTCAGTTGCTTTGATGATTCATTCCGTCCGACCTCGCCTGCGTTGTTGTTGCGCACGCAATGGGACAAAGCCGCTGGGTACCTCGTGGACTTCCTCCGCTGACCGTTTCCCTCACCGTTTCCCCAGTAGGAGCTAAGCACAAGTATTGTGAATTTTATGATAAAAGCATGAAACTTAACTAGTTGATTTTACACATGGGTAGAACCATTTCTGACTTGTTCTTTTAGTGCACAGATTGTATGTCTTGCTAATTAAAAGTGAGGTTATTTGTGCAATACACTTAAATAAGATATCATTGAAAAGACTTTTTTCTAAGTAATATTTTGGATCTTGAATCAAATTAATATATACTATAGATCAAAAGTTATGGTCATTAATTCATAGTGGCTGTTTAGAATTGTGGTTTGTAGCTACATAATTGATACCTAGCAGGTGTGAGTTATGTAATTGTTCATGGTGCCTTAGTTTCACTCATGCATGTGCGAGGTTATAGTGCTGTTTATTTGTCATGCTCTGATTTTGAAATTACTGACAATTAGACGTTGATTTTGGTATGAACTTAGTCAGAGCAATCTTTTATAGTGCTTCTTGTTTGATTTCAGGATGAATTTTTGAGAAAAAGTAAAGCTATAAGCTGTGTTTGTGTAACACCCCTTTCATCACGTAATCGCATGAGCAAACATTTTTTCTTGCAGTATGTAGTAGTTTTGCTATATGCTGAGAAGTTTCAATGAGTGCTTGAAATGGAGTTTCGTGTTGGAAACTATCAGTGTGTGCACTAACATGTTTAGCTTCCCTTATGAAGACAATATTTATATCTGCCTTTTTCTCTGCACAGCTAGGCTGATACCTGCATTATTGATCTGAGAAATGGTTTTAGCTAGCGCATTGTAGCATTGAGGGTTCACACTTTTGGAGCTTCATTATACAGTCGAACCTCTCTACAACGGGACTCCGTAAAGCGGTCAGACTCTCAACGACGGTCATTCCGCTGGGAACGGAGCTCCATCCGCATGTCTGTAATAGATTTTAAACTCTGAGAAACGGTTGACTCCCAACTCCGAACAACGGTCATATTACCGGACCCCACAGTGAAATTGCAATACAAAATTATCTCCCACAACGGCCAGTTAGCCACACCCATGCATAGCTTGCACAACAATTTAGTCATTTTAAACTCGAATATAGAGCAAGTCAGAATTACAAATGTCCAGCAGCAATCAGATCATTTACCAGCTCCCTCATTTTATTGATATAGGCTGGAGGGCCGTATAGGCGGTAGATGCACGGCACTTCCAGACCGTAACCAGCGCCTCTGTTCACTTTGTCCCCTCGTATCACGGCAAATGCTTTGTTGACGTCTCTTCTCAAAAACTGGAAAAGCCGTGGAGCCAGGTTTTGTGGTACATGACCTACAATAGTAGTCTCCTTCAAAATAGCCACTGCTTTCTTATCTTTGGCATTTGCAGGCTCTGGCTTTACCAATAGTGATTCCCCTACCATAGGTACCCATACATCAGTATATGCGTGGTAGCCCCTAATGTAAGAGTCTATTTCCAGTACTTGAAGTTCAGTAGCAGTAACGACCTGGCTAGCCATAGTTATGACGGACACACCTCCTTTGTGGTGGGCTTTACCTGAAAAACTCCGAAATAAGGTCAAACTCTCTACAAAGGCCAACACGCTTGTCCCCATGCTTGGCTGTTGTAGAGAGGTTCGACTGTATCTTGTGATCTTCTATTAAAAAAAAGAAAGAAAAGTA
>WLWD01006097.1_pt1 | contig 72535 bp, 56 predicted proteins | sample 6712731 | NCBI WGS metagenome assembly WLWD01 (sample SAMN12718690, study PRJNA576275) | sponge metagenome | isolation source: marine sponge | host: Mycale hentscheli | place: New Zealand: South Island, Marlborough, Capsize Point | collected 2014-11-01
TCAGACCTACCCACACACAGCATCATGTCAGACCTACCCACACACAGCATCATGTCACACCTACCCACACACAGCATCATGTCACACCTACCCACACACAGCATCATGTCACACCTACCCACACACAGCATCATGTCAGACCTACCCACACACAGCATCGTGTCAGACCTACCCACACACAGCATCATGTCAGACCTACCCACACACAGCATCATGTCAGACCTACCCACACACAGCATCATGTCACACCTACCCACACACAGCATCATGTCACACCTACCCACACACAGCATCATGTCAGACCTACCCACACACAGCATCATGTCAGACCTACCCACACACAGCATCGTGTCACACCTACCCACACACAGCATCGTGTCACACCTACCCACACACAGCATCGTGTCACACCTACCCACACACAGCATCATGTCACACCTACCCACACACAGCATCATGTCACACCTACCCACACACAGCATCGTGTCAGACCTACCCACACACAGCATCATGTCACACCTACCCACACACTGCATCATGTCACACCTACCCACACACAGCATCATGTCAGACCTACCCACACACAGCATCATGTCACACCTACCCACACACAGCATCATGTCACACCTACCCACACACAGCATCGTGTCAGACCTACCCACACACAGCATCATGTCAGACCTACCCACACACAGCATCATGTCAGACCTACCCACACACAGCATCATGTCAGACCAGAAATAGAGTTACAGTTTCAATCAGTCAATTATTTTACGTATACGTATATATTTAAAATTAACACAACTACTTTTCCCTTGTTGTGCAAACATGTGAGAGTATTTACTCCATGATACACACAAGCAAGTGTCCAAGTGCACTTGATAAAGTCACTGTTTTCCAAGTCATGTTTATTGAGATCTAAGAATCAGTTATGTATAGAGTTTGTTCATCAGAACTCAACTAGAGAGTCCTGCCACCTCGTTCAACAACCCAGGGAGACTGCCATGCCAGAATCAAACATCATCATCATTATTGTAGTAGCTATCCACAAGAACTCGTGAAGTTACACTAGAGCAAGGCAAATATCTGAACAGGTACCTGGACAAGAATTCTGCAGGTAGTATTTCCTTCAGGTAGGCATCTGGTAAGACAGCATGACAGTCACTGTCAGGACACTCCAACTGGACCATACGACTGTTACCAACACATGACTACACACACACACACACACACACACACACACACACACACACACACACACCACATACACACACCACATACACCACACACACACCAAAATAAAAAACACACTAAAACTCACAAAAGCAATAAAATCATCAAGACCTCTAAAACGACCTTGATGCTACTTCTACAACACCCTTACAATGACTCACACTCATAACACCCACTCATCACAACTCCCAGTCACAACGACGCCCATTCATCATGACACCCTTACACTGACACCCACTCACAATGACACCCACTCATAATGACACCCACTCACACTGACACCCAATCACCATGACACCCACTCATAATGACACCCACTCATCATGACACCCACTCACAATGTCACCCACTCACCATGACACCCACTCACCTTGCAGTAGTCCAAAAGGCACTGCCTACAATAGAGCAGAGTACACCGTGTGCAGGGCTGGCACATAAGGGCACCCTTTACCAAATCACAGCAGATCCCACACATGTGCTTGCCACTCTTGAACTCCTGGAAACATTCAAACTTATCAAATTCCACCATGTCGTGCACCTGAGAGGAGCTCCGCACAAAGATCTGGAAAGGGGACGCCATCATTGGCTGCGACGCCATCATTGGCTGCGACTCCATCATTGGCTGCGACTCTGAAGGTGGTGATGCAGATGAAGGCTGGATAAAAGAGTATGGCAGTGGTAATGATAATCATAGTAGCAGTAATACTATGGCTGTAACACATGAATCACTCTCACTTGCACCATTATACATACACACTTATTACACTGGCATCATATTCCCGATAATTCACCTGCACAAGAATACTATACCAGGCTTCCCACTCATTGGGGGAAGATAAGAGGTAGGAGCAGCAAATATTATTATCACAATAAAACAACAACAACAACAACAACAACAACAACAACAAATTAGTCAATGCATTAGAATATTTGATTCTCAACTTGTCACTGCATTTCTTCTTTGCTTGCAAACAACCAGTCTTACTCAAGTTTGGTCATTGTTCATGCCAGCTAAAATGCCTGGAAAAACTGCTTGTTTGTACTATGAACCTTGTTTTGCTAGACATGCATGTTTTGATTTGTGCCCATGTTGTCATTTTCTAGTGTTTTTATTTTTATTTTGTTTTAAGTAATTCACTCGTGGCATCATCACCAGAACCTAAAAGGAGTTCAATGCCATAGCAACTACTTAGCTGTTGTTGTTTTTTTGTCATTGAAAGTATACAGTTTGTGTGAGATAATGATACTGCATCATTTCTTTTGTTCACAATTTCACATAGCAAACAACAGCTGGGCCCAAAAAAGCCCATTTTAGGGCAAAAAAAAAAAAAAAAAGATGTGGAGCATTCAAGCAACAAATATACTTAACTCCCTCATTAATAGCTCATTACTCAATAAAATTGAATGTGTATTTTGAAAATGTGAATAAAACTATTATGCACACAATAAATTTTTCCTACTGGAAATACGGCATAGTGGGTTTGAACTCCAGAAAAAAGTTTGGACCAATAGTTTTCAAAAAATGCATGGAAGCAACTTGGAGTTTTGCCTTGATTTGTTTATAATGTGCATGTATACTCAACAATTATTAAAGATAGATGAACATGGTCACTAGACCCTGGCACAAAATAGATACAAAGCTCACTACATGAGAGACTGAACTCAACACAAACAAGTCGATACCTGATGTATTCCTTCATCTTTGCTTGGGTCTGACGTCGATTCACAGAATCTGGCGTAGTCATCAACCATGTCATCTTGCAGATATGTCACCCAGTCGTACACGACCAAAGAATCCTGTTCAAACATGGCTCTCAAACGTTCCAAGATGGCCGCCACTCCAGGGCCTTGCATCCAAGGAGCTGAGACATGACATTCTGGCGCGGAATGGGAGGGATAAGTGGAAGGATACTTCACATAGAGAGAGACACTTGCCAGGTGAGTGACTTTGGTATTCTCTGAAGAATTGAAGCTGGCATCTGAATTAATTGTGTCGTTACGATCTCCACTTTTAGAAGCTGTTGGTAAGAAGAGAGAAATCTCTTGCTTTAGCTGTGGTATAATCTTAATCTATGAAATGAAGAGGTCAATAATAAGAAAGTAATACTATTGTGCCACTCCAATAAAAATACCGTCTAGTCACAATCAGTAAATCACTGATTTTTCCTAGTACAGTAATTTATGCCTGTCTGTAAAGAAGCAAGCAGGCAAGTACTACATGGCCTTTACAGTCTCTTGCTTTAACAGGACCTGCCCCAGTGTGTGTCTGTCTGTGTGTGTATGGCTGTGTGCGTGTTTGATCAAATCTTACAGTGTATTCTCGACCTTCCTTTAGAACCGTCATCTCTCCAGCAGAATAGATGTTCAGGAGCATTTCTGATTCCATGCATTGCTGCTCTTGGTTTGATTCTTCCTCCTCAGGGGAAAGCTGGTGGTTAGCAACTGCCATTGATATTACTACAATCCCACTTCACTTTTTTTTTTTTTTACAAAAACAAGTAGTATTAGGTAAAAGGACGCTAGATGGATCGTTACCGCACACACCCCCATCAATTCAAACGCACGTATCTGAATTTCTGCGCGCATATTTCTGAAACTATTTACGATTGTCATGGAATACTTTTTGCAATAATTGCAAAAAGTTTTCCATGACAATCGTAAATAGTTTCAGAAATATGCGCGCAGAAATTCAATTATTGATAGTGTGTTCTAACTAGTGGTGCGCTCGAATAGCGCAAATGCATGGCGAGCGAGCAGACTCCTTTTACAGAAAAATAGGACAAATTACATCTAACTGTAGTGCACAGTGTAACCCTTTCCATTCTCAGTTAGCATCAGAGAATCTAAAGTCTCTGATCCCAGACTACAGAAGTGGACCCATGCATTGTAGCCCTCTTCTCTGGTTTAGCAGCTAGTCTACCAACCTTCATGCTAGGTGTGGTCACAAATAGTATTTTTACAAAAAAGGAATGGAGTCAGTAAATATTGGAGCCTGGTGGCTGTTTGATCATTTCATGAAAATATGGCTAAACTTCTCATATTCTAGCTAGAGCATTTGTGTCAATGATCGTAATGTGTATCAAACAATGAAACACATTGAATGCCAATGGCTGGGAGAATAAACTGCAGAAATTCAGCTTGCTTGAAAATTTTTAGTAGGTTGATTGCTTAAAATCATGGGAGCTATAAACTTTTTGGTTGAAACAAAGTTGCGTGAGGCAGTGCAGCAGGATTCTCCGCGCTCGTTAATTGAAAAATACTGGAACTGTGAGCGCTTTACCTAACTTACGTAATTAGAAGCGCGGGCAAACATTTTTGACGTACGCATACATACCTATATATATCTGAAATCTCAATTGAACACGACTGAGAGTCAGCTTCGCTCGCTTCGCTCGCTCGCTGAATTATTGGGAAGCGTGAGAGACCTACGAAATTTTGGCGACCTGTAGACATTTGAGGGATTTGCTTTAACAGTGTGTGGAGCTCGAGCTACCTTTAGTTGCTAGTGAGTATGAAGAACAGAAAAGGGCTGCTTCATGCTGCTCTACAAGTGCTAGGGATCCTATAATCCTTCAAGCTTACATGCCACCTCCACTCAGCTAATTGTCCAACTCAGCTTATGGACCAGCATAGTGGAGTAATAATGTCCAATTAGTCACATATTGAATAGTTTGAGGTTAGTGAAATGATTAGCTAGTGCATTCAGATAGGCTGACACACGTTCTGTAACCTAACACAAAGGTAGGCTAACACTATTTACAGTCACGGTAAAGGGTCCGCTGACGCAAGATTACTCTTGTGTATGTATTGTATTCCAGTTCCAATGTGTCGGATCGCAAGGTCACCGCACTTTCCAAGTTGAGAGGTTGCGCGTGCTAACTTAAGCTGGAGGTGGTGTTGAGCTCTAAATAGCGTCCGCATGCGTAACATACTAGTCATTTTCTATATAAGGAGAGCGTAGCTAGAAACTTTACAGTACAGAGACGCTATTTTATATTTCTAGTGATTGCTATAGTTAATTCCATATATTTACTATACTATTATTGGTGAGTTCAATGGATAATACCTAGCACTTATTTTAAAATACTTTTTAATAAAAAATTGTTTAAATTTAGTATTTCACAATTTCTTTCTCAGCCTTTATGTACTCATTAGATGTATTCTCTCTTTTTCACAGGCTTTTTAAGCAATACGAATTAAAAATGTTTGCTCCCATCGAACCCAGGACCACTTACTTAAGGCACACTAAGCAAGCGGTCCTGGGTTGATACCCGGTGGCAGACCATATATTATTAATTCTGTATAGTTTAAAAAAGCCTGTTAAAAAGAAAGAATACACCTAAACTTAGTATTGTCTAATATAAATGGGAGCCCGTAGTTGAATTTAATAATAGTATTTGTAACTGACTAAAATATATTCAGTGAGACTAATAATTAAAAAAATGAGCTCAACTATTAATTAAGCCATTTAGCAGCTGAAATAATAGTAATAATTATTAGCTAACTGTATAACCGGGATTAGATTTGTTGAAAAAAATGTCGGGTTAAGTTATAAATTAATTATTGGCTGCAAAAACAGAATAATAATTTAACTTTCTAGCTAATTAGCTAAATAAATAATCTACTTCTATCAATTTTGGCCAAGTTAATTTCTCTGATAGTCTAAACATAATAACAGGAAAAAACAACAACAATATTATTAGGCAAGTGTGCGTAGGGCGGTAGTATGACGTTGAGATGATGTCCATTAATTGCCTTAAAAAGCGTCTGCGCCCAAGCTGTATTCAACGACGCTTTACGCTTGAACAATCACTCAAGCTAGTCTCGCTAGCCAGATCCTTTACCTAGTCGCTACACGTGGAAAGGGTTCGGTGTCCATCGTGCACCAAATTAGTTTTTCCTTGAATTCATTTAAAGGTTTGCTGTAATGATCAAGAATACTATTAAGGCTGCCTCTAAACGTGCGAGTAAATCATTCCTTATGCTATTCTTGGCTCAATCTAAGATGGCTGATCGTAAGTTCCCCAAAGATGAAAAGCCTCTTTTAAAGAAGTGGGGAAAGATTGTCACTAGCAGAATCTTCGCCGTCAACTCCTTTGTGAATGTGAACACGAAGGAGTCTCTTTTGCAAGTCATGGAAGCTATTCGATATATATTAGTTGTTTCTTGTTGGACTACATTTGCAAGTCGAAACTAGAATTTTAGTAATAGGTTTAAAGGTGAATGGAGCAATGGTTTGGCTAGGGTTACAAAAACAGGAGTTGATTGGCAGTCAAAGAGACTGGTATGAAAAGGAAGGACAATAAATTGAAATGATAGAACAAAATAAAATAATATATACATGGAAATAACATCATAATCATGCCAAGCACTGCTATGGTGGGGTACTTGCTAGTAATAATAATATAAGAATGTCTCTTGTCCAAATAGGGCTAATGTTAAGTCCTTCATCTTGGATTGAAGTTTGGAATTCTGATATTAATAGCCTCTTTGATCCATCTCTGGTAATGAGAGTAGTTTTTGTTTGGACAAGTCTCAGTGTCTTTATTTGTTTTCACCAGAATCTGTTGAATAAATAGTCATAGACTTCTCCTTTGTATTGTGGTACCATATTTATTTCTAACTAAATGTTTTGTCAAATGTCAGCATTTGAGAATCTTATTAAAGCCCACATTAAAACACTAACTTTAAGTAAATTTGGTCCATGTTATACTATTAGTCTAACTTTGTGCAGACATGGCCAGTTGATGGCGACTGTGAAAATAAATTTATTGCAAAGTATAAAAAAGGATCAGATGAGTGTGTGCTATTCAAGGAAACACATGCTAATATTAAAAGATGAGGATGACTAGATTGTGCTAGATCCCTTCAATTATGGTACAGCCTACATTCTTCACAAGAATAAAAAATACACAAGACTATATGACATGGAGTATCAAAGAGTAATGAATAAATTTGATAATTAATGTCTGAATAAATTTTAATGGTGAATGAATGCTTGCACTTGTAAATAGATTAACAGTGTTAATCTGGATAAATGTGAACAGATGAAACAAGTTGAAACGATTTACCGCTCTTAGTTTTGTTCATCTCTAGTGAATGCTCAATTTCTACCCTTAACAATCATTTAACAGCTGCACAAACTGAAAAATAGTATCAGTATTAACTCTTATTAATATTAATTATTAAATAATCATCTGTATTGTCCCTTGGAATCTGGTGTTGCAGTATCTTTGCTTTACATTGGTAGTATAGCAGGCAAAATTCCAGAGACAAGCATGTAAGCTGCTGCATCTGTAGTTAAGACTAGAACAGGTTTAGATAGATCCAAGCAGGGGGATTGTGATGGCAGCACTGCCTAGCAAGCAAGGTAGAAATACACAAGCTCTTTCAGTCCCTTGTCTTTGCAGATGTTCATTTCATGTCACTACCGTTGAAATCAGTCACACGATCCATTATTTCATCGATTCCATGTATTTGGGGCTCAAAAAGTAGTGGCATAGGACACTCCCCAATCATATTGACATAATCAACCAAGGGAGGTCCTGTAAATTCAATCAAAGTTGGAACAGTGATGCAGGAACTAGAAGAATATGTTAGTAAGACAAAAGAGCAATATATTTGAATCTAGTCAGGGCTGGATCCCAAGCTTCTTGTCCAATGACTAGGGAATAGTCACTGTGAGAAATGTAAGGAAGGCAATCAGTAGTACACACTATAACATCGTATTTGATGTCATGATTGGAAGAATTAATTGAATCAGTGTCAGTAATCAGATGGGATTGGTAATGGGCACCTTTAGCAATTTCACTGTCAGTCAGGACTTGTTTGGATTGGAGGAGCATCTTAGTATTAGGAATTAGTGGACCAGAAATAGTCTCTATAAGAACAGAGGCATCAGCTATAGTATTACAAACAATCAGAATCGGTTTGGTAATGTTGACCTGGATCTGATGGAGATATCCAGTGTCACAAGCAAAGCCTAAGAGATAGGGTAAGTAACACAGAAGTTCAGGTATGCTTTGTTGTTGGATGCACACCTGAGGATTCTCAGAAATATATAATTCTTAACCGAATCAGTATGCCTCTCAAGCAGCACATAAGACATCTTAAGCCATACTTTGGTGACAATGAAGAGTAGAAAGCTGAGGGGTGGAGCACACCATTGCAACTGGCATGGCTACACTGATTCTGTGCTGCTGATGAACTGTGAACATTTGATATCTCAACTGTGACTACAACAGATTCCAAACAATGCTTGGTACAACTAATGCTCGCCTAAACATCATGTTTTAGAACAGTACCTGAACGGTGCCGTTTTCAAAACTATAAAAGTACTTAAAGTCTAAGCAGGATTATACTGGGATAAAATCAGCTTAAGTGTGGAATATACAATACAATTATGGTATGGGTTAAAATCCTAAATAGGACATTTAGAAAAATGAGAATTGAAGACCAAGGCATAGTGGTAGCTACAGTGAGTCCAGAAGAGCAAGCAACTCTTGAGGTCAGTTTAAACTGTTACTAATGGTGTAACTCTTATATTCATAATTATTATTACATTTAACATATGCTCATATTACAATTTACACTTCATATTACAATTTACACTTCATCTGAACTAGATAGTTATTGTTACTATCCTTTCAAAGCTCTTCATTGCACTAGCTCTAACTATATCAATTACCTTGTTGTAGTTTACTGCCAGGTAATAAAACATGTCTTTTCTGGTTACTACGTGTATGCATAATATCAAATTAATAACTAGAATATATTTCTAATGTAAAATTGTCTTGACAGTATAGAAAAATTTATTGAAATAAAATATATTATGTATGACGTGTATTTGTCTGTCTGATTGTGTAATAAACTTGTTATATATTATATTGATGCAGTGCCAGCCAAATAAAAGTCTAATTTTTAGGTTTATTGACTGTCATAACTTTTTCACACTTCAAATGTTATATGATGGGAGTATTAATATATTTCCACCAAGTATCGCGGTCAATAGGGATTACAATATTACTCATGAATTACTTCGCGGTGTGAAGACAAGGCAACTCATATTACATTTCAAGAATTAGAAAACATATCTTCAGTAATTAATATCTGAAATACTCTTTCTCTCTTGTTCAGTCAGTATAATTTGCCAATGTATAATTAATATTGTCATTTAATAAGCATTAACTTGTTTTGGAAGATTATGAATTTGCCAACAACAATAAGTACCAGGGAATGTGTGTATTATCTGTTTGTTAGCTTTTCCCTTAATGTAATTGCGTGCTATAAAAATTCTTCTTCACACTATGTGTGAGTTTTAATGGAACTGAAATACAGGACTAGAACAAGATTTGGGGTGACAGTTTATCTGACTTGTGTTTAAACATTACCTCCCATCATGCATAATTATTGATGATTAACTATTGCCAATATTATAATTTAAAAAAAGATCTCTCAATTATAAAACTAATGTCGATCAAAGATTTGCCACCTGTTTATGTTTATACTAATAATTGGCCTGCATTTGTTAATTGCAGGTAGCTTTTAATGGATATAGTCGAATGGTTATAAGGCTCAGCTTATAGCACAACAATAACCTACTGCTATTAGTTACCTATATACTGGATTTGTTCACCATGTTGGCCTACTTGCAGTAGCCTGGCTCACACTTTGAAAATGTGGGCAGTCTCACAGTCTTAAATGTAGTAAGTACATAATTGAGACTTAGAATTCTTCTCATATAGGTAGACTTGCTGCTACCAGTTATTGAAAGAGTCACAAAATGCACTAAAGATATGATATCATTTATATATGGGAGTGCTAGGAGAATATAGTGTTGTTGTTTTTTTTTCTATGCTAAAAGTCCTCACTGCCTGTAGTTTGTTCTAGGACCTTCTAGGACCAGTAGCTCATAGCTCGTCAGGAGGTGGCAGAGTTGGCTGTGCCAGCCAGAGCTCCCTCCCCACGAACCTTACAACTACTGAAGGGTTTAAATTAATAGAACCCCCAAAATGTTACCGCCGGCATACCGGATAACAAAGCACGTCCCCACCCCCGGTAGTTCTGCCGAAGAGCGATTAATGACCGTACGGGGGTGCCGAACGACTTCCCCCCTTTCTTTTCTCTACGTCTCCTCGTCGAGCCGCCTCTTTTTTGACGGTCTTTGAGCATCTACAACACCCCCTGCCATTCCTTATTACTCTTCTGGAAAAGGCCGAGAAAGTTTCACCCCACTTCCACCCTCCGCCCAAAACCAACCGAAAAATTGTAAAATTCCTTCTAGGCTGGTTTTGCCTATAACCACTATGTAATGCTTTGCCCATACAGCTTGAATTAACATCCCCCCCCCCCCCCCCCCCCCCCCCCCCCCCCAAATATCCCTTGAGTTACTTTCACAGTCTGTAACATAAACAATAACATGTGAAGATATCCTATTTTGGAATTATTAATTTATAGTGACATTGCTTTTGGTAAAATAAATATTGCCTTAGTTTTTCTACCTTTATGTGGAAGTAGTAGAGCCTGCTTATGTTGAATAAGTAGTTAGCTTATGTTAGTTTTCCTTTCTGAATTATCGTTACAGAACTCGTGACAAACAAGCCATTCAACACCACAAAAAAAAAACGGACAGGTATTTCTATATTAATATGTATATATAGCATCACACCAATGTTTCGAAGTTACAGCTACTACTTCTACCGACCCCCCCCCCCCCCCCCCACAATACTGTTTTGCTCATTCCGCTCACTCATTAATTGTTCTAATCTATTACAGCTTCTCAAGAATATAAATACCCATACATACATATGTCATCCATATATTCATTTCCCTTTTCCCATAAGTTTTCATTCTTTAGCATCTTTAAAAAATCTTCCTTAAACTTTTGACTATACATTGTGAAACTGATTGCTTAGCTAGCTAGCTAGACCTATAGTCTGTAGAATTTTCAGAAGGGTTGTATTAGTGTAGAAGAACTATACATAGTCAGGATTTTGTAAAAGAGGTTCAATATTACCAGAAGTAATTTAAATAAACGTACCCATTTCATATAACCCACACCCATCATTGGGAATTATGTGCATCAAAATTATTATAACTAAACGGGCTTATTCTGTTCTTTTAGGATGTTTGTCTAGATATAGTTTACAAACACTATCCATCTTCATTTCTATTTCATAATCAATATTAATAAGAGCTAATGCAGATACTTTTTTTTTTTGCAGTTTGTTCTTTTTTCCTGGCCTAAACATGTCAAATTTTGAAAAATAATAAAATTCAGCCACTTCAAGGAGGTGTCACACGTATAACCACAAGGCAACAAACTAATTTGATGAACCTAACATTTATATCTGCATACAAAAAAAGAATTTTGTAGACCTTTTTGGTTTCCCTGCGGTGGAATTAAGCCGGAATCACGGTAAATGATCATTAAGGGTACAGACTGAGCATTCACTAGAGCATGAACAAAACTAAGAGTGGTGAATAGTTTCAAACTTGTTTCATCTGTTCACACATATTCAGATTTACACTTTTAATCTATTTACCAGTGCAAGCATTCATTCACAAGTAACATTTATTCAGACATTAATTATCAAATTTATTCATTACTCTTTGATACTCCAATTTATAGTCATGTCTCTTTTTTACTTCTTGTGAAGAATGTAGGCTGTACCATAATAGAATGGATCTAGCCCAATCTAGTCATCCTCATCTTTTAATATTAGCATGTGTTTCCTTGAATAGCACACACTCATCTGATCCTTCTTTATACTTTGCAATAAATGGCCATCAACTGGCCATGTCTGCACTGTAATAGTACATCATGGACCAAATTTACTTAAAGTTAGTGTTTTAATGTGGGCTTTAGGCAATACCAGAATTCCAAACTTCAACCAAGATGAAGGACTTAACATTAGCCCCATCTGGACAAGAGACATCCTTCTTATTATCATTACTAGCTAGTGCCCCACCACAGCAGTGCATGGCGTAATTATTATATTATTTCCATATATTATTTTCTTTATTTTAACTTATTTCGTTCTATCATTTCAATTTATTGTCCTTCCCTCAGACTGCCAATCAACACCTGTTTTTGCACCCCTGGACAAGTCATTCCTCCATTCACCTATTATTGTGTCATTCAGCCAGTCACTCCAAGTCCTTATGTTGTTATCTGTACCTGAAGATGACCACCAAACTTGGTCTAAACCTATTACTAAAATTCTAGTTTCAACTTGCAAATGTAGTCCAACAAGAAGCAGCTAGTATATACAATTCTCAACTGCATCACTATGCCCTAAAACAGCACATAAGACAACTTAAGCCGTACTTTGATGACAATGAAGAGTAGAAAACTGAGGGGCGGAGCACACCATTGCAACTGGCATGGCTACACTGATTCTGTGCTGCTGATGAACTGTGAACATTTGATATCTCAACTGTGACTACTACAGATTCAAAACAATGCTCGGTACAACTAATGCTCGCCTAAACATCATGTTTTAGAACAATACCTGAACGGTGCCATTTTCTAAACTAATAAATGAGCTTAAAGTCTAAGCAGGATTATACTGGGATAATTCAGCAAAGTGTGGAATATACAATACATTATGGTTATTATTACAATACTAAATAGGACAATTAGAATAATGAATATCGAAGACCAAGACATAGTTGTGGCTACAATGTATCCAGAAGAGCAATTAACTCTACGTGAGGTCAGATTAAACTGTTACTAATGGTACAATTCTTATATTCATAATTATTATTGCATTATATATGCTTATATTACAATTTACACTTCATCTCTGAACAAGATAGTTTTTGTTACTATCCCAGCCACAATGATCAGCTACCATGTGCTTCTTTAAAAAGAATAGAGTATTTCGATGTGGAGTTCAAGAATTTGGTCTATAAGTGCCAGAACTATAAATAATGGCCAATCCCTTTTGTCTGTTGCTTTCAATGCTCTTCATTGCACTAGCTCTAACTATATCAATTACCTTGTTGTAGTTTACTGCCAGGTAATAAAACATGTCTTTTCTGGTTACTACTATTATGCATAAGATCAATTTAATAACCAAAAGGTTTTTTTCTTGATGTAAAACTAACTTGACAGTATATAGAATAATTTATTGAAATAAAATAGATTGTGTATGATGTGTATTTGTCTGTCTGAATGTGTGATAAACCTGTTGTATGTGGATACAGCGTCCACCAAGTACAAGGATAATTTTTAGGTTTAGAGACTATCATAACCTTTTCAGACTTCAAGTATTACATGATGGGAATATTCATTTATCTCCACGGTGTATCAGGGTAAATAGGAGTTATAGGCGTTATAAGATTGTTCCTGAATTACTTTGCGGTGAAGACAATACAGCTCATATTACATTTCAAGTAATTAGAAGACACACAATAGTTAATAACTGAAATCAACTTTCTCTCATGTTTAGTTAGTATATTTGCCAATTTACAAATTATTGTCATTTAATAACTATTAGCTTGTTAGCTATGCATTAGTTATTAATTTTTATTAGTTTTCATATGAAGGCTAAAATTATGCAGTGCACTGCTTAAGTGCCCAGATAGTGACTAGAACAATCTAGATGACTAGAATAATAATAAGAATTATTAAATATTGGGCAATTTTGTTCAATTTCATTTATTTATTTAAGGAATTAGACTACACCTCTCCAAAATGGACACAGATTTCAAAACAGATCTGATTTTCCCCTGTACACACAACTGAGCTCTCCATATAGTAGATTACAGTAGTTCCTTTAAGACAATTGTGACTGATATAACTACCAGCTGTAAACAGCTTATGAAGGCATGTGTTATTATAATATTTATATTTACGCATGGGAATTGTAGGAGAAAGTAAGACTGCTGAGAAAGAGAAGAACAAGAGATAAAGAGAGACAGAACTAAGTAGCTGATTGACAATATTTTGTGTGTATCATGTCATAACATTTTTGTTAAGTTGTGCATGTTATGTTTGGACTTTACTGTGTTTGTGTGAGCGATAGAGACCGGCCGGACATTGTTGTTGTGGTGGACATGCGCGGATCCTGGAGTTAGATTCTGTTCATTGCTAGTATTCCCTCAGTCTGTAGTGTGTATTCATCATCCTTAAATTTAGTTAGTCTCTATCCTGGAATGGACTTTAAGAATAATACCATTGGGGAAGATAGGGGGGGGGGTGGTTGTGAACAATGCTTGCAGGCTCTAGTGACAGATTCTAGACGGAGTGTTGGGTTATTATCACTCATACCATCACTAGCTATCAGGATGCATGGAACCCCCACAGAAACGTGAAGTGAATAGAAGTGTACATAGGAATGTGAAGTGAATAGAAGTGTACATGGGAATGTGAAGTGAATAGAAGTGTACATGGGAATGTGAAATGAGTAGAAGAAGTGGACAAATGTGTACATTATTAAGCACTATTGGTTGTTGTTTTGTTTGTTTGTTTTTTGTGAAGCACCCGGTTTCCTCCTGGCTTGTAGCATTCCATGCATCCCTGTCCACTGTTCATTGATACTCAGCCCCACTTTTCAGGTTAATATTGTTTTTACAACCCCATACATTTGGATTTTCTGTCTTTGAATTTGATCTGATTGTTTCTGGACAGTCATTCTTAAACGCATTGTCTTGAATAATAATTATTATTATTATCCTTGAATACATTCTTATTATTTTGAATTCTGCAGAAATTGTGAATTATGTGCAGCAATTGACCACAGATTTTTCCTCAATCCATACCTCTCAGATTACTACACGAGAGAGCTTTCTACTCGAGTTATTAGCTTATAAAAACATTTTGTCTCTAATTGTTGCACTGGCCAGCTAGAAACCCAAGATAGAGCAGGTAAACATTCTATGTATAAAATAGTCAGAGATATACATAGGAAATGAGCATAGCTATGTCACCTCTTTCAAAATAATGTATTAGTGTATGACAAGAATTACTCTGTGAATATAAAGAACAGGAAGCAAACTATTCACATTGTATAATCTCTTCATATTACATTTCAATTAAAGTTAGCTATAAGTGAATTAATGGTTGAAGAACCCTTTAAACTGTACTTTCGTGATGAGGAAGAGTAGAAAGCTAAGGGGTGGGGCTGGAATTCTGTCTTAGTGCTATTGCAACTATTACAGCCAAACTGATTCTGTGCTGCTGATGAACTGTGAACATTTGATATCTCGACTGTGACTACTACAGATTCCAAAATGCTCTGTACATAATTCTTGCTCAAACATGATGTTTCAGTACAGTACCTGAATGGTGCCATTTTGAAGACTGATAAAAGAGCTTGAAGTCAAACAGTATTTACTACAGCTTAAAAGAATAAAAATATGCAGGTAACTATTTTAGTCTGAAATTTAACGCTCTGAATATTGGATATCTTGTACCAAGGTTCAGTAGTGTATTCAATACAGCCGCAAACTATAAAAAAAAATTGAGGTTAGTGGAGAATGTTACTAAAAATGTAACCCTTCATTATGCTCTAATTGTAGAGAGTCCAGTATTTTGTAGTAGTTTCTTTCCCTGGAAATAAAACATGCCTTCAAGTTTACTGTTTGTATGCATAATCTATTAAATGGAGTAGAATATTTCTATTTCATTGTAATTGATAATATGATGGTATAAACTAAACTAATTACTATAACCAGCCATTAGCAATTAATAAGTACAGACTGCAAACATAACACAAACACACCACATATAAGTCCAATCTGAAGCCAACTGCGGCTTGCACTGGTTAGCTGGCACCCAGTCAACCCTTTACCCGACAAGATATACACAATCTATACACACACAAACTAAAATGACACAGAATTAATAATACATGACTGATACAAAAAATGTAAATGTTTCTGACACTCTCTCTTCATCAACTTCTAACTTCTTTCGTCGGAGGGCGGCCACACAAGTACTGTTTAGGTTGTTGTTTAAGTTGGATATAATAGAGAGCTTTATGAGCATCAGCTAAGACACAGAAACACACGAGCATATAAGCACACGACACGATTGAGTGAGCAGTGGTTGCCACAATTACCATGAATCTCATTACGTCTGCGTAAGAGGAGATTATGGTAAAGGGTCGATGCATTAGAACTTAACAGCTGAGAGAGAGACAGATACAGGTAAACAGGAAACATTAGAAATAAGTGACAAGTAGCAGGTACAACAGATAAACAAATGAGACATAATAGAGACAGTTCACAGTTCAGTTCGCAGATAGATTCAGTTCTCGGGCGGGCCGGGCCTCAGACTTGAGATTCTTGTTCAGGATCTGTGTTGGGTCCCGAACATACTCCGGGGGGAGCAGGTGATGAAGTTCGTTCGTGATGATCCTCGTCGGAGTCAGTCACCAGTGGTACGAGTCGGTTTGCAGATCTCTGGTATTGCTTGCCCTTGCAACGAAGGGTGACAGCTCTAGTGACACCATCTGTGCCACAGTGGAGTTCCTCGACAACAGCCAGGGGCCAGGCCCGAGACTTGAGGGTCTCGTCCTTGACCAGGACTACGTCTCCAACCTTGAGAGTGTAGCCTGGCTTGAGCCACTTGGCACGTTGGGTGCAGCTGGACAGGTAGGCAGAAGACCAGTATCGCCAGATGTCAGCTTGTAGACGTTCCACCAGATTCCACCTCTTTAGGAGTGAGAGTTTTCCGGAGGATGGGCGTCTACTGGGAAGAGCCTTGAGTGGTCTCCCAATAAGGAAGTGACCAGGAGTGAGGGTGTTAGATTCTTGCAGGTCATCAGCTCTGAGAGGTGCGATAGGTCTGGAGTTGAGGACACACTCTACTTCAGTGAGCAGAGTGTAGAGTTCGGGCCAGGTCATAGGATGAGGAGCAGCTATCTTTTGGAGGGCGATCTTCATGGCCTTGACTGCAGCTTCCCACAATCCGCCGAAGGGGGGGCTCTTGGCGGAATGTGGTGCCATTGCATGTTGTTGTTGGCTGCGAAGGAGATGAGGCTGCCTCGGAATTTCTCAGATTCTGCCATCTTCTGAATGGCACGGATCTCTTCCCGGGCCCCAATGAAGTTGGTCCCGTTGTCAGAGAACAGGTGGGCAGGGCAGCCACGCCTCGCGACAAAACGACGAAGGGTAGCCATGAAGTCTTCGGAAGTGAGTTGGTGGCATAGGTCCAGATGGACGGCTTTTGTGCACATGCACACAAATACAGCAACATAGCACTTAACGTGCACAGGTTTCCTGGTGTAGCCAACACGCAGGGTGAGGGGCCCAGCAAAGTCCACACCAGTGTTATGGAAGGGCGGAGCTGGGGTGGTTCGGACAGCAGGTAGAAGTCCCATGAGATGAGTGAGAGGTTTGGCGAGAACCTTTTGGCAGGTGACGCAGGAGCGAGACAGTTTTTTGAGGTAGTTGCGCAGGCCAATCACCACAAAGGAAGTGGAGATGATGGTGGACAGAGTCGAAGTACCGGGGTGGCCATAGGCGCGGTGCAGGGTGAGGAGCAGCAGTTTGGTGAGGGTAGATTTCGAGGAAAGAACAACAAGTTCAGCAGGCAGGTTGGGGGAGTCAGGATTGCGGACCCGACTCAGAGCTATCAGATGACCATCTTCCGCCAGTTTCACATGGAAGTGGTGGAGGGGGTGTCCTCGAGGTAGAGGTGAGAGATCTTTAGCAGCTCGGAAGGCTTCCGGGAAGGCTTGCAGTTGGGAGAGGCGGTAGAGACAGAATTTGGAACGTTCAATCTTCTTGAGTGTGAGGGGGCCCATGATACAGTCTTTGGAGGCAGCTCGGCAGTTATGAAGGAACCTATGGACATAACACATCACACGAACAAGGGAGAAAAAAGAGGAACGAACAGATGATAAGTAACAAATGAAAGCTTGGCGAGTGGGGGATAGGGAAGAACAGGGTTTCACAGAAACAGTATAGACAGGGATGGTAGGTAGAGTACGAAATGGAGGAGGCCAGAATTGAGGGGGTTGAGTTAGCCAACTGGGTCCATGCCACCAGAGTTGTGAGGCAATGAGTTCCTCAGCTCGGACACCACGGCTGGCCAGGTCCGCAGGATTCTCGGCTGATGGCACATGACGCCAGTGAGTGGGAGGTAACAGTTCCTGGATCGAGGCCACACGATTGGCCACAAATCGGTTCAAAGCAGACGGAGATTTGGGCAACCAGAACAGCACAGTCTGGCTGTCAGTCCAGGCATAGGAGGCATCAATTGGCAGGTTGAGCAGATCAAGGGTGTGGCGCATCATCTTTGCCAGAAGGAGAGCACCAGACAGTTCGGCCTTCGGAATTGTGATGGGCTTGGTTGGGAGAACTCTGGCCTTGGCTATGACCAGAGAAGTGTGAGTGGAGGAATCTGGAGCCTCCGTCCGGGCATAAATGACAACGCCATACGCCACAGAGGAGGCATCACAGAAACCATGCAGAGTCAGCTTCCGATGGGGAGAGGTGTCAACGAATAGCTTGCGAGGTACGGGGTGCGAATGAATGATAGGCAGATCAGATAGCCAGTTATCCCATCGAGCCAGGATGTCTTCTGGGACTTCCTCATCCCAGGTGAGGTTTCTCCTCCAAGTGTCTTGGAAGAGAATTCTGGCGCAGATGACCACAGGGGAGAATAGTCCCAGCACATCAAAGACTCCAGCAGTTATGGCAGCTATCACTCGCTTGGTGACCTTGGATGGCGAGGGTGGAGTGTCTGGAACCGCAACATGAAGGGCATCAGCCGTGGTGTCCCAATGGACGCCCAGGGCCTTTGGAGCAGATGAGGCAGGTGAGATGGAGCAGGTGTCAGATTCTAACAGATGAGCAGGTATCAGATTCTTGAGGGCAGGGTCGTTTGTCCTCCACTTCCGGAGGTTCATACCAGCATCGGAGAGGAGGGAACGCAGATTCTTGAAGACGTTGAAGGCTTGGTCAGTAGAGGGGGCACCAGTCAACACGTCGTCGACATAGAAGTCATTCAAGATGATCTTGGCAGCATCAGGATGAGAGGTGAGATGTGAAGAGGCGTGACGACGAAGGACTTGCGTCGCAAGAAACGGAGAGGACTTCACCCCAAAGGTGAGTCTCTTCATCCGTGCTTCTCGGATGTGGTTGTCAGCAGCTCGGTACAGGAATCGATGCCAGTCTCTCTCTTCAGGGTTGAGGAGGATCTCGCGGAACATCTTAGAGATGTCCGCGGAGACTGCAACGTTGTGGCATCGAAACCGGACCAGGACGTCGGTGAGGGGTGGGTACAGGTTGGGACCCGGCAGCAGTTGATCATTGAGTGATGATCCAGTGGAAGTCCTCGCCGAGGCATCAAATACGGCTCGGACCTTTGTGGAGGTGGAGCTTTCTTTGAGCACGGCATGGACTGGCAGGTAATAGGCAGGCGACAGTAGATCAGCAGGTGGTACTTCCTCGGCGTGATCCATGGTGAAGTACTCCGAGATCACGTCCTGGAAGGCGTCAAGTTTTCCTTTCAGCTGGAGGGATTTCTCGTTTGAGAACAGCCTGGAGACAGCCTGCTTGCGGCTGTCGCCCAGAGTGGGAGGAGCAGATGTTCTGGGGAGGGAAACAGCATATCTTCCCTCCTTGCGCAGGCAGGTAGCATCAAACTGATCGAGAGCAGATTGTTCGTCGGCAGTCAGAGTCGAGGCCTCTGGGACTTTGTCGAGTTCCCAGAGTCTGGAGAGGTCAGCTTCGAGAGATGTGGAGGAGGTCACAGTGCTGACAACTGGTCTTGAGGAGGAGTCGAGAGGACAGGAAAGGCACAACCCCAGTTGGGTGGGCAGAGCCTGCAGATCTCCTACTTGGAAAGGGCAGCCGGTCGTGAGTGCAGAGGTTTGGGTCACTCCCAGTACCAGGTCTACTCTCCCGCCCAGATCAGAGTCAGCAAGGGAGTAGTGGCGGAGTTCAGGTTTCTTCAGGATTTCTGAGACATTGTTAGGTGTGCTGATGGGTTCCAGAGAGGGGATGACGGTGAAGGTCACGTCTTGCAGCTTGAATCTGGAATCAACAGAACACACATCAGATGTAACAATAAATTTGCACCTAGTAGTGCCAGCTATCCCAGTGACTGGGATGGGGTCATGGGTGTGTGGCAATCCCAAGGAGGAAGCCAGGTGTTCAGATATCATGGGCAGAGATGCTCCAGCATCAAGCAGAGCTCTGGCCAGTACAGATTTTCCGTCGTGGTAGAGCATCACCAAGGCGGAATAGAGTGATGCGACTCCTCTGGATCTGGAGTCGGCTTTGCTGGTCATAGCCAAGGCGGTAGGAGAGGGAGCAGGAGCTTGGTTGTCCCTATCCCGATGGAGCAGGGTGTGGTGACGTCCATTGCAGGTTCGGCACGAAAACTTGCTCGGGCACGACTTACAGCCATGGCCGTCCCCAAAACAGTTCAAGCAAAGTTTCTTTTCTCGGACGACCTTGTTCCTTTTGTCAAGGTCATAAGCTGCGAACGACTGGCACCTGGTGAGAGAATGAGACTCTCCGCACACAGGGCAGTGCAGTGAGGCTCTCCGGGGGGGAGGCTTGGCAGGTAAGGGCCGAGATCGATCGAGTCGTGGAGTCGTCGGTCCAGCAGAGGTGAGAGGCAGATAGGATGAGGAAGGAGCCAGTATAGGCTGGCTGCCACTTCCTCTCAGTTCTTTCTTCTGGTACTCGATGAATCTGGTCAGGTTCTCCATGTCAGGCGGGGTGTCTGGAGGTCTGTGGCGAATCCATTCGCGCTTGCACTCCTGACTCATGAAGTTAGCAGCAGTCAGTGCCAGGTAGGAGCTCAGGGAATCCCCTACAAGAGAACAAAACTTATTGTAGGGAAGTACAAAATGGTCATACATATTGTCCATATTAGATAGAGAGAGAGTACAGGATGAGACAGAGTTGATCTTAGATATAATGAGTGGTGCCAGAATGTCGGGTGCACCAAAGATGGCTTCAAGTCTTGCCAGCATTTCATCTAGAGAGAGGTCATCGGACGGCAGGTTGTGAAGCACCTTCAGACCATCGGGATGCTTCATGGATTTGATGAGGAGACCTTTACCTCCAAGGCAGAGTGTCCTTTGGCCCTCTTCTCAATGGTTCTCCTGAACATAGTCTGGAAGTTAGCCCATTTGAAGGGGTCACCGTCATAGTTTGGCAGGTCGACAGTGAGAGTGTTCTTGTCTGAAGCAGGTGAGGGGGCAGATGGAGCAACAGGTGGAGCAGCGGCTGCGGTATCCTTGCAGGCAGCAGCAGTCAGAGTGAAGAGAGCATTCATCTTGGTGATGATGTCTGTGCAGACTTCTTCCAGGTCTGGGAGAGCCTGGTAGAATTCAGTTGACAGGTCAATGACAGAAACACGCCTTGAGTGCAGTTTATCCACAGAGTTCCGGAAGAAAGGCGAGTCTGGCATAGGGTCAGCTAAGGCAGCTTCAATGTCCGCCAGCAGGGAGGCAGCCTGTCTCCGCAGCGGCAGAGCTTTGAGCACATTGGAGATGTCAGATTTCCACTCAACATGAGTGTCTAGCAGTTCAGTGTCTTCGAGTTCTTTGGCAGGGTTCCTCATATCTGAGAAGGTCTCGTAGAATTCCTCTAACTGAGCTTGGAAGGCAGTGTGATTGTCGATGGCAACGGTCAGTTGAGCAAACAAGTCCTCCAGGGTTGAGGCCTTGATGCGGTCAGGTCCTTCCACGATCACTTTTTTGATGCGGTTGTGGAGCTTGGTGGCGATACCTCGACGGCTACCGCGCTTCACTTCCAAGTCATGGACAGTAGTACGGACTTCTTCAGATGCAGGTGGTAGTATAGACATTGCTAAAGGGAATAGAACAGAATAATTAGAACAAGTACGGGTTGTTTACCAGATTTTTTAGTTGTAAACAGCTTCGGCACAGGTGAGAATTCGCGGTGCGGTAGAAGAGAGTGAAAATAGACTAAGTCCAAAAGGTGTGAAGTCGAGAAGACAATTGGACAGAGTTTCGCCTCCAGAATCAAGAGAGATGCGGCGAGGGTTAAGAACTTCGGCGCAGAGCAGATTGGAGGAGTGGCAGATGGGCGGCGGAGATAGAACAACTTCCGGCGCAGACTAACTGAAGATGGCGTCTCCCAGGCAGATAGTGGTGCGGCAACTTCAGGTGAGACAGCTCAGCAGAGATGGAGTCGCTGGGCTCGAAGGACCAATGTTTAGGTTGTTGTTTAAGTTGGATATAATAGAGAGCTTTATGAGCATCAGCTAAGACACAGAAACACACGAGCATATAAGCACACGACACGATTGAGTGAGCAGTGGTTGCCGCAATTACCATGAATCTCATTACGTCTGCGTAAGAGGAGATTATGGTAAAGGGTCGATGCATTAGAACTTAACAGCTGAGAGAGAGACAGATACAGGTAAACAGGAAACATTAGAAATAAGTGACAAGTAGCAGGTACAACAGATAAACAAATGAGACATAATAGAGACAGTTCACAGTTCAGTTCGCAGATAGATTCAGTTCTCGGGCGGGCCGGGCCTCAGACTTGAGATTCTTGTTCAGGATCTGTGTTGGGTCCCGAACAAGTACCATAAAGATTCAAGCCTCTTAGACTGTATTTTTTAAACAGACATTCCACTTGTAAGAGAAATAAATCATCTTGGCTCAGTTACAGATAAAACTTGTGTGTTCTATCCAGATGATTCCCATGGAACATTAATCATAAACATGCCATTTTATGTTTTTGAATATTACAAATATGTTAAATGTGATCAAAGAGTTTGAAATGAGATAATTGTTTCTTGAGCCAAATAAGCCTACAAGTAAAATGATAATGAGGAATCTAAATAATCAGTACTGCAAATGACATATATATATATATATATGTATATATATAATATATATTATATATAATACTTATAGCACGAGTCAGAGTACAATATGGGAAAATATTTTACGAGCACGCAAAATATTTTCACGAGCCAAAGGCGAGTGAAAATGTGGCGTGAGAGTAAAATATCATTCCCATATTGTACGACGAGTGTGATAAGTGATTTATTGCTTCTTTGAAATTTTTCTCACCCGGTTACAATACAATTTTCATTGATTTTACTCGCTACGCGCGCGCTACAAGGAGCGTACAATATAAACCGTACAATATGGGAGAATACAGAACGCTCGCGTGATGCGGAAATATTCAAGTAAAAATATCAAAGCTGCAATAAATATTTATATATATAATTATATATAATATATATATATTCAATGCTAAATATCTTCACAATAGTATTTCTAGGTTACACAGGTGTTGTCAATTACACAAACTTATCATATTTCAATACACTGGCAGTTATAACAACCTCCAAAAGCAACTGCTAAAATATATGAGCTGGGAATGTGGGAGAGCTCACACAGCCAACTTTACAAGCTGAGCTACCAACCATAGTAACCAATATACTGCAGTGAATATATCTAGCATAAAAGAAACAAATTATTATACTCATCGGAGAAGATATTGTAAGATATCTCACATTTAAGCTATACTTTCACTTGCCTGTAGCTCATACAACAAATTTTCCTGCTCATGAAAAGTTTCGCCAAATCACACTTGGACTCATGTAATGTTTTATTAGCCAAAAGTTTTAGCTATGTCATTTCTACTGTTAATTTAACGATTAGCTAATATTCACTTGACAATTTAAATTAATATATTAATCTTTAATGATTCTAAACTTACCTGTGCAATAGAAGTAAAAGATTAAATGTGAATATAAGTTTAATAGTTCATGATAGTTGTTTTTGGATTGTAATCTTCATCATTCTCTGTTTTGGTGATGACATCATGTTCAATGGCATTGGGGTGCGATGTTATACTCTCATGAGATAGCACTTTGACACATGGTTTATCTTGACCATAATGAAATACAAACTTGTTAGAGGTTTAGCTCCATAGACATGTTATTCTTGTGCTTCTTCTTGGATATCTACTGGACATGCATCAGGTCTGTTGCTGGAGAGATGTGTGACTGGATCTGTCAAATAGTATAGCTAACGGTACGAAATGACTATAACACTAGCTAAAACACAAATAGCGTCGCTGTACTGTAAGTTTCTAGCTGTGCTCTCCTTATAAGGAAGAGACCAGTACGCTGCGCATGCGGACGCTATCTTGCTTTACACACAGCGCAAGTATGGCACACAAGACCTTCCAATAAATATCGTTAGATGACTCCGTGATCCTACGTGTTGCTTTTCAAACTGGAACACAGGTGTAGTAATCGACTCGCAAGGCTAGACCTTATCAGACTATTGACTGGATTCGGTCTAAGGACAACCTAACGTTTTTTAATTCTCTATAGGAATGAGTGTTATCTATCTAAGTGCACCCAATCATTTGACTGGCCTCATGCAAACTATTCAATCTGTGACTAATTGAAATAATCGGACATCATTACTTTATCATGCTTGTCAATAAGCTGAGTTGGTCAATAAGCATATAGCTAGTAGAGACAAACCCTCAACGCTACTATCCTTTCCTTTGTACACACTCCAAACTCCACACTAGCCACTAAAGCTCATCACAAGCAGCTCAAGCTCCTCAAAAAAGTTCAAATAAACTTTTCAAATGTCAAGCAGATTCTATTATAATTGGAAAGCACAGCGGTTGTCCTCAGACTCTCCCTCTCCATACAAGTTGAAACGATCAAGAGGGTGAAGGTCCAGCCCTAGAGTCATTTATCAGCTGAACTCTTATTTTCATTTGCAATGTCTTGCTGAACACTCTTTATTTCACATCCAGTCCTTCTATGGCAATAGATGTCTGCACATTAGATACACTACAGCACAGCATTTGAACTTTGTCAACTCTGAACTGTGCATTAGGGAAGCCAAGCCACACACAAGCACCACCGACACTGATTGGGGTAATAGGGATATGTAATAAAACCAACAGTCATGGATGCAGACCAGTTGGTTGGGAGGAGGAGCATATATGCTTATATTAAACATTTTTGCAAGTATACCTAGACTTTAGACTTAAACAAGCTTTTTTAAAAGTGGTACACAAGAATCACTACGAAATTTAATGTTGGAGTTGTTGAATTCAGTATGACCATAAAGATATATAATGCGACTTGGCATCTTCCATGCCATTTCTGTTTCTCTGACCATTGTCCCATGGGCTCACTTGAACTCCATTTACTAGGTTTTCTTGTCTTTACCTCAATTAGATGGGAGTTACGATACTTGGTAGCTAATAATGAAGTGCACAGCAAAACAATTCCCAATCAAAAGTAAAATGCTGTGACGACTATTACAGTACATTGAATCTATAGGAACTTAGATTAAATAGGTACGTCTGATAGAGCAAGAGAAGTACTTGCCAAGATATTGGAACTGGGCTGCCACCAGCCTGCCAAAATGCTGCACCATCACATCAAGTATAAATCACACTCGTTCTATTACTGGTTTTGAGAGGTCACGATGGAGGAGGAATTTTTTGCAGGTAATTTAACAAATTCTGCATGCCGAAACTAAAAAGACACAGAGACCTAAAATGTCCAAGCAAAAACTAAAGTTCATTCTAGCCTCAAGATAATGAGTTTGAAGAGGAATGTGCAGACGTAGAATTATAACCCACCCATTCCCAGATAGCTAAGTGCATTACATATAATTATTATTTTGGTTCTCTTCATTCAATTTTCTGTGTATTTATATTTTTGGTAGTAATTTTTTTTTAATATTCGATTTTCTTATATTTTTGTAGCATTTAGAGTAGAAAAAGTGCTCATATTTATTATGAGGTTGTCAGTAAAAAGAAATTAAAGAAATGTGGGACCATCCCTGACATAATTAAGAAGGAAGAACTTCAAAGACAATCTGAATAGTTATATGTGCGTGAGTGTGTGGGTCGTTACTGAAGTAACTGTGTTTGTTAACCATGTGTATGTGATTGTTAATGTAAATGGGTAAGTACATCCCATTTGTGCTCAAGCACACCACTAGTTTATTTGTATACTAGTGGTGTGCTTGAGCACAAATGGCGAGCGAGCCTAAAGACTATACTATTGATTTTGACTTCTAACACTGAAGCTACTGGAAATAAGGTCCAGTTTTTTTATTTAGCATACAGGGTAAAGAGATTTCAGTGCCATAGTAACAACTCTCTGCAACTGCTTGGAAGGAAAAACAACAACAACAAAACAATACACGTTATTTAAAAGTTTTCTTTGTGATATTCTTTAGCTAAGTAGTTGTTGTAAACACACAATGCTTTGACACAACTGGACATGCACCTACACAGACTTACCTTCGCAGTAGTATAGGACAATGTATTTTCAAGTAAATACTGTTGCGCACGGCTTATAACCATGACAAAGATCGCATTGACTTACCACCGCCACTAACTCGAATAGAAATGGAAGTCCCTTAAGTTTTCAAGTTGTAACTGCACCCGCAAAAGAATTCAAAACGGTAAACAATTCAATTTCTAGGGTGATACGGGTACTGATCGATAACCCAGAGGATTCTGTTTAGTGCAATTTGGGACGGGGTCGACCACATAACTAACACAAAAACGCGAGGGTCAAAGTACAAAATGACATACGTACGTCCAAACATATATACAAATAAATAAATAAACTAGTGGTGTGCTTGAGCACAAATGGCGAGTGAGCCTGATGTTAGGTAACATAAAACTAAGTATTGTTACTATGTTTTAGCTTAGTTCATGCAAACACTATAATAGCAGTTATGACCTTTTATTTCAGCAAACAAATACAAAATCACTCTCTTACCTGATTAATGGTAACTTTTGTAGTATCAAACATCAACCATTCTGATAATCTCAATCACTAATAGTAAATCTTGAACAAGCGCTCAGCTACGATAAAAAAATAAACCGGTGTTATTATTTGTAATTTTAGCCAACAAATATGGAATTACTACTTACATCATTCTTGAGTATTGATAACTTCTGATTGAAGTTACTTCGACCATCTGAATTACCTTGAATTCTTGACAACAAGCTCTCACCTACAAAAACAAAAACAATCAATTTTAGCACACAAATACACAATTACTTTCTTACCTCATTTTCTTGAGCAGTGGTAACTTTTGTAGTACCAAATTTGAGCCAATCTGACTATTTGAATTTACCAGTCACTGTTGACAAGCTCTTAGCTACAAAAAAGAAAGGCCAGAGTTAATTTTGCATATTTAGCTAATAAATATGGAATTAAGTACTTACCTCAGCTTCCCTCGAGAAGTAGTAGCTTCCTTAGCATTAATACTACTGCATTCTGACTACCAACAGCTCTTGACAACCAACAACCGGCACTCCGTATCCCCCCCATACAACGGCGAAGTTTTGAAATTAAGTCTGGAAAAGGGTCTTCAATGCCATAGTAACCAGTCGAATCAACTTTTTGTTTCTTGAAAAGTAAGCATTTTCGCAGGAATTTTCTCACACTTTGGAGCTTAAGTATAAAGTAAGGCTTGCTTAATCCTGTAGTTTCAGAATAAACTGGGGTCAAGCCTAAAAAGCCGTGTGTTTTTTTTAGAAAAACGTTCCCCGCGCGCGCGTTTAAGGGGCATACGTACAATCCCACATACATATATACACTAGTGGTGTGCTTGAGCACAAATGGCGAGCGAGCCTGATGTTAGGTAACATAAAACTAAGTATTGTTACTATGTTTTAGCTTAGTTCATGCAAACACTATAATAGCAGTTATGACCTTTTATTTCAGCAAACAAATACAAAATCACTCTCTTACCTGATTAATGGTAACTTTTGTAGTATCACACATCAACCATTCTGATAATCTCAATCACCAGTAACTCTTGAACAAGCTCTCAGCTACGATAAAAAAATAAACCAGTGTTATTATTTGTAATTTTAGCCAACAAATATGGAATTACTACTTACATCATTCTTGAGTATTGATAACTTCTGTAGTATCAAATTGAAGTTACTTTGACCATCTGAATTACCTTGAATTCTTGACAACAAGCTCTCACCTACAAAACAAAAGACAATCAATTTTAGCACACAAATACAAAATTACTTTCTTACCTCATTTTCTTGAGCAGTGGTAACTTTTGTAGTACCAAATTTGAGCCAATATGACTATTTGAATTTACCAGTCACTGTTGACAAGCTCTTAGCTACAAAAAAGAAAGGCCCGAGTTAATTTATATTTAGCTTACAAATATGGAATTACGTACTTACCTCAGCTTCCCTCGAGAAGTAGTAGCTTCCTTAGCATTAATACTACCTACCAACGGCTCTTGACAACCAACAACCGGCACTCCGATATCCCCCATAAAACGGCGAAGTTTTGAAATTAAGTCTGGAAAAGGGTCTTCAATGCCATAGTAACCGGTCGAATCAACTTTTTGTTTCTTGAAAAGCAAGCATTTTCGCAGGAATTTTCTCACACTTTGGAGCTTAAGTATAAAGTAAGGCTTGCTTAATGCTGCAGCAGAATAAACTGGGGTCAAGCCTAAAAAGCCGTGTTTTTTGGAGAAAAAAGTTTCCCGCGCGCGCGTTTAAAGGGCTATACTTTTTGTGGTAAAACAAGAGTAATGAATAATTTTATTATTTATTTTATTAATGTAATTCGTAATCAGCTACATAGTATTGCTTTATCTAATAAAGTTTAATTGTTATATTATTTGTGATAACATAAGAATAATGAATTATTTTACCAGCAAAGTTATTGGCTGGTGTTTTAGACAGAATACAGCTATTTAATTAAAAATGTCAAACATCATTACAGTTATAGCTGATGTAAACTTTGTGGTTTAATAAAATAAAAAAAATAAAAGAGTTTGTTTGGGTACTATAACATATTCAGTGGGAGAGCAGAGTATATGTTAAATGGATGTAGATCTTGGACTACATAGTTTGATAATAGAGTTAGGTTAATTTTTATAGTTTTACATTAAATTTAACCTGCAATTGTGGAGGAATGTTTCCAGGATGCATGTTATTTTGAGCTGAATAGAGCTTAGGGATATGTTTATCCCGGCTACATCGACAACATTCCAATGACTTAAATTGCATTTTGGTGCCTGGAAACTTCTCCATACACGTTTTGCAGTAATCGATGAGATTTTATCATGAAAATTACGCATTGCTGTGTGAACTTGAGGATCATCAAATGCTGGAATAATAGGTGCAATGGAACCTGGGGATGTTGTCTTGACCTGTTCCCCCTAACTTGAGACAATCTAGTCTCCCGTTGAAGTGGTGTTTCATCAGCCAATCTCTGCTGTTGGTTAGTTGACAACTGCACTAATCTAGAGGAATTTTGTAATGAAGATTCATTTGCTGTTCTTAACAGTTGGTTAGTGGACAAACAGTGGAGCCTGTGATCTCTTTCACTTTCACTTTCAAACAAATGTGTGACTTGCGGTTTTTGTGACATTAGTTGTAGACGTTGCTCTCTGTATAATGGTTTCCTAAATGAAAATATGTCTCGTATGAACAAAAACAATTTCTAGACCTAAATATATATATATATCGCGAACTCGTTAGAGAGTCAGCTCCGCTCGCTTCGCTCGCTTCGCTGAATTAAACGCGCGCGGGGGGAATTTTTTCTCTCCAAAAAAAACACGACTTTTTAGGCTTGACCCCAGTTTATTCTGAAACTACAGCATTAAGCAAGCCTTACGCTAGACTGCGATTTTGCTCCTGGCAAATTATTCCCAAATCTTTGAATTGTATTCTACAATATTCCGAGAATTTTGTTGCACAATATAACAAAGCTGCATCCAAGTAACCCGGACGGTTTGAAGTAAGGGATGATGCATGTTCTGTTGCTGCAGAAGAGTTCTGTATGAGTAGAACATCTTGAGAACCTTTGATCAATTGTGCATGCTATCACTTTCACGCTTCTTATAGCTGTTATAATACTTGAAGTTTGTGGATTTCTTGCAAATTCAAGAATTATTCTATTATTCTTCAAGGGTACAAAATTATGATGGAAATTCGGCAGGGCCTATCAAAGATGAACATAATTGCAGCTGACATAAATTATTATTTGGGTGGTAATAGACAACAAGCAATGGCTAGATTTCTTGAGAGTTGTTGTTTATTGTTGCTCTTTCTTGTTGGTTATTGTTGCTTGTTTTAATGCTTTTATAATAATGCTATACAAAGCTTCCACGTACTGTAACATATTACGTGTGAGGGTATTGAAAGCAGCAGCAGAAGTAGCCTCACTTAGCCAGAACTTTTGGTAAAGGTTCTGCCTATATCTCTACAAGACGGGAGTGTCTCAGCTCTGCCTTCCCTCTCTACTAGATGTGAGTGTCTCAGCTCTGTCCTACTAGATGGGAGTGTCTCAGCTCTACCCTCCCTCTCTACTAGATGGGAGTGTCTCAGTTCTGCCCTCCCTCTCTACTGGATGGGAGTATCTCAGCTCTGTCCTCCCTCTCTGCTAAGTGGCCCCACATGTTAAAATTCTTATTGGCATTGTTATTATGTAATTTTAAAAAATGTCCAACATTTCAAACGTTTACTCCCAACATGATACATTCTCTGAGAAATAGTGTTCATTTTGTACCTAAATAAATAAATTCCGTGTTAATGACTTGAGTTTATCTTGCATTCAGCTTAAATATATATAGAGTAAAATTTATGAATGCATAAATTTGCTTACAGAAATAAAATAGGAATATGATTTGATATACATTGTATTAAGAATAAAAAATACATGTAAAAAAACACTAAAAACTTTTCTTAGTCTGAGAATTATTGTATTATGTATTTGTCTATAATCTGCTATAAAATATAACATCAATAAACATACAAGTGTTCAAAAAAATTTAAAATGTTGTACTTGAAATTGGGAACTAGCTACCTGGAGCAAAAATTTTAGAAATTAGGAACTAGCTACATGAGAAAAGAGAAAACTCAGTTCACATAGAGCCCGAGGAACGAGCATTTCTTGACTTTACCCTTTTGGAAATGTCACTAAACATATTCTTTAAGGCCATCTTGGCATCTTCATTTCTGAGAACATACAGAGGATCTACTACTATCATGAAATGTGTTATAAAACCAGATGACGTTATAAAGACATATTCTACTGTTGCTGATTCAGTAAGAGCAGTCACTGATGCAGTCAACAGACTGAAAGGGAAGACCACAAAAAAATTACTAATAAACATCAGAAAGAATGTGATGGTGGCTTTGTGATTATGTGTAGGTCTGTTATCTGTGGACAACATTTGCTGAATTTTCTTTGCCTTATGATAAAGACAGCTATACAGAAACAAAGGTATGACACCAGCCGGGGCCACTAATCCAAACCAAACTGTGACACTATAAGCTGTACAATGATCGCAATCCAATATAAAACAATGTTTTGCTATCTTTTTGTACGCATAGCAGTCAGAAACAAGCACAAATAGTGAAGTTGCTAATGCAACGAGCCACGATATGACAGCTGCAGTTGTGTTGAATTTCTTCACTATTTTGGGATAATAATAAGGTGATATAAAACGATCAGTAGCTAGTGCAGTGAGTAGAAAGGTTCTTACTAATCCAATCACATTTAGGAGAAATCCACTACCAGCACATATGTGCTCCCCAAATATCCAATGTCCGGCTATTACAGATGATAGTATGAGGACCGGAATGAATAGTGCGTGAATTAAATCACAGCATACGATCTGAAGTGCATTGTAAAAGGGAGGGGTGTTCAGTTGCTTGAATCTAGTAATCAAAACAATAGCCAGGATGTTCAGAGCTGTACCTGATAGGAGTATGGCAGTGTAGTACAAAACTCTTATCACATTGAAGAAAATAATCAATGAATCAGCAGGGTCTTCTGAAGACTCACAACTTACTGGACTCACTTCTTCTCCACTGAACTCTTCAGATACATTTTCATAAAACATGGCTGAGGTAGCTTTCTTGAATCTTCAATAATACACTAAAAAGACTTCTGACAAATGTTGCAATGGCTTGAGATATCCTACATATTATGACTGGAGGCATACATTCCAGAATAGTGCTGAAATGCAGAATGTAGCAATTATTTTACTTGCATGTTTAGTCTGAGCTCATCAATCTATTGACTAAATTTATGGAAAAAAAACTGAAAATTAGCTACCACAATAAACTTTGTTCAAAATGTTCAAGTGTCTTTATCCTTTCTGTCCCTCATAAATCTATTTCACTCATGCAAAGCTTACAGAATTAGTCCAATTATAAATGTCACAATGGGCCGATGAGGAAATGACAATATTGGATCGATAGTTTAGAAGTAACATATTTATTGTCATTAGCAATAAAGTGATTAATCAATGATACAAAAAATTTCACAGAGATTGCACAGCTGTCCCCATTTTCCAAGTATATTTCTGACAGCAACCAAAGTACATACATAGATAGTCAAGTGTAAGATTTTAAATAAGTTGCTTTTATTTTCTCAGAAAAATGTATAAAATTAAATAGCTAAGTAATTTGTTTATGACACATTTTTTGGATGGCTCAATTTTCTAAAAAATGTCCTTAGCTTGCTACTAATGGTTTTAACTCCAGCTGAAAAGGAGGATTTTTTACTAAGAATATTCTTCTGAGGCTCTAAACTATTTGAAATTGGCACAAATGAAGAACTGGCACTTTGAGTATTTTTGGAAGAACAATCGAGCAAGCAAATGCTCTCATCTAAAGTTGTAGCCTCTGTTGAATACTGTTGGGCATGTCGTGGATAGCAAGTTGTGACCACTTTTCTACATTGGGAATAGCTGTGACATCCTGCCTTAATGCCATGCAGAAATGAAGGGAGGCAGTTTTCATTGGAGAATTTGCATTGACCAGTGCTAGTCCATTTTGGACGGATAGATGGAGAAATTGTGATCCAGTCATGATTTAATATGTCTGCAACAGTTGGTCTGGATCTGGTATCAACTGTCAGAAGAGCTTCTACCATTGCTTTAAATTCTAAAAAGAGATGAAAATAATAATATCAGTAATCAAACATCGGACTATGTTTATTTCAGGTGTTTGCTAGCAATGCATATTAGACCTCTAAATTTCAGCACTTTGTTCTCACAATTAATTGGTCCAACAATATATTTTACCTTTTGAAGTTGCTGTCCAAATATTTTTGACCACATTTGGATTTTCACTTCCAAATGGCAAGCCACCACAAACCATCACATGCACAATCATGCCCTACAAATAATAAAACATTACACTGATACAATAAAATGGACTCAATACTTACATACTCCATGAATCAGCGATCAATGGATTGTATGCTTTCATTAGACTTACATGTGTACTGTTTGTACAATTTCAAGTTTTTTATTGTTATTTGTAGTCAATATCATACACAAGTGTTGCAAGCTAGTTCTCGTGTACCACTCTAGGTACATCCTGCATTATCTTCTAACTCATAGTTTGTACCGCATGTGGTACTTGGTGTGTACCACCACCTATGTAAAGTAGTGTGTTTAATGCATAATCACTTATAATGTATGTGTGAGACAAGATACATCACGTACCACAAGGTGGTCCTAGAGCTAGGGCTAGGGCAAAAGACTTACATGTGTACCGTTTGTACAATTTCAAGTTCTTTATTGTTATTTATAGTCAATATCATACTACAAGTGTTGCAAGCTAGTTTTCGTGTACCACTGTAATATTGTAATGTATTTATAAATCGTACCAAACTAATACATTAAAAAATTAGAACATATTAATTCCACAGATACAAATGACGCTCTCTGTAAAACTTATACAGAGTTGACCATCTTAGCATAATCAAGTTAAATCATTTCTGAAATTATTAGAGCTCCACCTACTTTGTGGAAGAGACGTAACCCTATAAGTTAAGGTTTACAGTAGAATCTCGTTAAAGTCAACTTTACGCTCTTGCCAAGCAGAACCTAGACACATACGTGCTCGGACGAGTCACCAAACTTTATACATTACATTGCTTGACATGCATAAACACATTTTGCTGCGTAATATTATTTTCAAGTATGTGTCTAGGTTCTGCTTTGCATGACGGTAAAGTTGTATTGAGCAACATTCTACTGTAAAGCTTAACCGAACTAGTTGCGTCTCTTTCATAAAGTAGGTGGAGCTTTATTAATGCGTAATTTGTATCTGGTGTATAGGTGGGTGTGGTCAATTTATTGCGCGCTAGGTGAAAATCGCTTGCACCATCTATGCTTGCACTGCGCACACTGACTGCTATGGCAGCATCCTGCAGCTCTATTACTGCTCATTCTTTAACCATGGTGGAAGATTTACCTGAATCCCCGCATCAGCAACAATCTTATGATTCTTCATGTTCACCAAGAATATACTGAGAACATCAACTTGACAGAAGTTGCCAATGATTTTATAAGCAGAGGTGATCGAAGAATTCAACTATTTGGACACTTTTAGAACCTAGACATTATAATTATTATCTTATTAAATGGTCAACATTATTTATGTTTTTTACATTGTAATTGCTTATTAATCTCTCTTAATTATTGTTGTTATATCATTACTATTACAACTAGCTATATAACTTGATACCAGAATACAAATAAGAAATGAAAAAGAATGATATCAATAGTTCAATTTAGTGCAAGCTTGCTTAAATAATTACATTACGGTACACCATAAAAAGAATAGTTGTAGCGTAGCTTGCTTAAATAATTACATTACGGTACACCATAAAAAGAATAGTTGTAGCGTAGCTTGCTTAAATAATTACATTACGGTACACCATAAAAAAAAGAATAGTTGTAGCGTAGCTTGCTTTATCAATACAGTTCTCGTGACCACTCTAGGTACATCCTCGTGACCACTCTAGGTACATCCTGCATTATCTTTTAACTCATAGTTTGTACAGCATGTGGCATGTGGTACAACTTTTACAGTTAATGGAATATTGCTTTTTCAAAATAGGCGATTTTGTTCTGTGGCATACCACCTAGTGGTACGTGATGTACCACATCTGATACATGTATACAAAGTGATTATGCATCAAACACACTAGTTCACATAGGTGGTACACCAAGTACCACATGCAGTACAAGCTATAAGTTAGAAGATAATGCCTAATGTACCTAGAGTGGTACACGAGAACTAGCTTGCAACACTTGTGTATGATATTGACTACAAATAACAATAAAAAACTTGAAATTGTACAAACAGTACACATGTAAGTCTTCTTTAGCCCTAGCCCTAGCCCTAGCTCTAGCCCCCTAGGACCACCTTGTGGTACGTGATGTATCCCATCTGATACAAGCATTGTAAGTGATTATGCACTAAACACACGATTTCGCATAGGTGGTACACCAAGTACCACATGCAGTACAAACTATGAGTTAGAAGATAATGCAGGATGTACCTATCCGAACCCCCCTGCGCAAACTCCTGGCTACAGGCCTGAGGTGATATTTTCCTTAGAAGGCGACATTTAGCTCATGTGGGAACATATAGCTAATTGCCGATTCACTGCACAGTCCGCCCTCCTTCGGTAAAGGATCTCTCTTAAGCTTGGTGCGTATTTTCTTTTGCAAATGGCTACTTTACATCACCACGACGATGAAGAAGAGGCCAGGTGATGTAGCACTTTTAATCCCAGAAAAATATTTATTCTTATACTTTTACAGACCTTCTTACAGAGTTGAACAACTGCATTTGTTGAAGTTGAAAGCCTTTCTGAACTTTGAAAGCTCCACCCACTCTGTCGTTGTGAAGTGGCCTGTTGAGTTTGGCTTCATAGTTGGGTCTCGTTATGTACAAGTTTATCCTCTGGCTAACCAAATCCATGTCCACACTTGCAAAAAATTTTCCTTTGTAGAATGTCTTCAAAGTGCTTTGAAAATGTTTGGTGTCTGTACGTGATGAAATTTAACAAATACAAATAAATATGCAAAAATATTTTCAAATAGTCGTTACTAATCCAAAAATTGGGACAAATTGGCTCACTGAAGTAAAAACTTCAACAAATGCAGTTGTTCAACCCTGTAAAAGTCATTGACATGGCGCATTTATATTTCAGTGAGCCACTGATCTGGTCTTGACCCCACCTACCATATGACAGGATTACTGCCGTTAGGATAAGTAACTGAAAAGTTTTAGTGTCTACGTCATGTTTTTACTACTCACACGTCTGCGTACACCCGCACCTATTCCTAACGACTTCAAAAAGGTCACTTGTATAATTGTATAATTAATAAAATACATAAAACAAAAGAGTACCATATTCGGTTTTATAATAAAATACATAAAAAAGATTAGTCAGTAATTGTAAATGAATCAATTTCTGTGGTTTGCTTCTTTCCCAGTTTATCCAAAACTCTATTTCGGCACATACTGTAGATTTTCTGGTCAAACACACACATGCTTGTTGATGATCTGATATCTATATTTTCTTTGCTGACGTCCACAAACAAAATGTGTTTCTGCTCCTTATGCAGTTTGTAATAAAAAAATCCAGCTTTCAACATCACATCTCCACTTGGTGATTGGGTACAAGGATAGACTTGAAAACCTCCGGTTTCATCTGTGAAGCTGTTGCTACTGAGTATACTTGTTGGCTTTCCATTCTCTCCCTCAGCCTCTATAGTTTTCATGACCTCCTTAACTACTGTACTTTCTACTTCTGTAAGAAGACCACTTAAAATATCTAGTACTATTTCGTCTATTTTCATGCTATTGCTTTTCATAATGTATTTAGAAAAGCTCGATGATGATTGCAAGCTAAATCCCAGGATTTGCAAAATTTGAAAATATTGTTGATACCAAGCCGAAGGGTCCTCATTGACCTTGTACTTGGTAGTACTCGCTAACGATGCGAATAGAGTTGCATTTTTTATGTCTTCTTTAGCTGTTTGCCCTACTTTATCAGTGAAGGCGAGAATTCCACTTCCAGATACACTGCCGGATGCTGTAGGTGTCGTCAATACAAAAGTATCAAGAAAATCCATAGGTGACGATTCCATTGAGGGCAATGCTATTGAGGACAATGTTGAACTTGAAGCCGGCAAGAAGATTCCAAAATTTGAAAGCGCTTTCCACAATTAGTAGCCTGGAAAACCTTTATATAGAAAACTGCGCCTACGCAGGAAGCCAGAGCTAATTAAACTTCCTGTCTAATTTGTTGTAGGTCACCTGACCAAAGGCACGGCAGAACAAATACAATACAAATACAATAAAAAATGGAGGCGTCTTTGGTGAAGACATGAGGCTAGGGAGAGTAAGTTAGCATTGGTAAAGATCGTCAAAACGCGCTGGGTCGAGCGCCGGTAACGTAGACGATCACTACCAATGCTAACTTACTCTCCCTAGTCGCTTTCCACAAAATGAACACCAGCGTAGCGGTTCGGTAAAGGGTCTAGCTGCCGGACTAAATATGAAGGTGACATTTCACTCACGCGGGATCTAGAAGCATATCTCCATACTGCACGCTGACTCGTGAAATAAGTATTATATACCGGTAGTGCGTGTCAGCTACAATGAGATATTTTTATGCAATAATTCTAAATTTTCTTACCTCCTATTTTAACATCCATTGTTTTGCTGAAGAATACATTTTCCGGTTTTAAATCTCTGTGTGCAATATTCTGGGAATGGCAGTAGGATACGGCCTGACACATTTGATTAAAAATAAAACGAGACTCATCTTCTGGTAAGCGGCCTCTGGTGCATAAATAATCTAAAAGATCACCATTTTCCGCAATCTCCAAAGCTACGAAACAGTGTCGCTCGGTTTCTATAATCTGAAACAAGCCAATTATATTAGGGTGGGACAATTTTTGGAGGATTTCAAGTTCTCGAGGTAGGAATTTGGTTCGTCCTTCCGGCGATAATTTGCTCTTGTTTATTATTTTAATGGCAATCTAATAAGAAACTAATAGCTTTAGGATATAATTCACATTTTTTGTACCATTTTAGCTTCAAATGGAGACCACGCAGCTTTCACTTTGGCGAAACTTCCACTGCCTAAGGACCTTCCTAAGGTGTAACCCAAGATTTGAGGACAAGGTACACATTGGGAAGAACATTTGAGATACATGGGCTTAGACAACGTTGGACTCCTGCAATTCACAGAGTCCATTTTTTTAATCTAGCTTTCGCCTTCCCGGTAGCAACCAAATCTGCCTACAGGTGTGCGTAGAAAGCATTACTATAGCGTCGCTCGCGTATCGTGAGTTCCACTCGCTAATTGCTTTTCTGTTGTGGGCTAACCTTCTGAGAATTCCGCTCTTAGTAAATCAGATAGGGAATATTAATTGGGGACAGTTTCCCGCTCTGAACTTCTGGCTAGAGACTAATTATACTGTATGTTGATAAATATATATTATTCATTTGATACAGGAGAATATCACGAGTCTGTTGGCTCAGTATTTACGCGAGTGCCGCAGGCACGAGCCTAAATACCGCCAATCAGACGAGTGATATTCTCGGGTATCCAATGGATAATAAATTTATTAGGTACTGCTCATGCGCGAATACCTTGGTAACATTCTATAACTAGGGGGACGTAATAACCCAACGTAATAACTATGAACACAGGTGATATGGAAAAATATTGCCCTAAGCCACATCCTGTTTACTTTAATGCATTTTCTATGTGGCAACAGTTATCAGGCTCTGTTCAGTACCTAATAAATTCAGATATAAACGGTTCAAGTTGAGAAGTAAAAAAATAATTCAGCGAGCGAGCGAAGCGAGCGAAGCTGACTCTCAGTCGTGTTCAATTGAGATTTCAGATATACTAGTGGTGTGCTTGAGCACAAATGGCGAGCGAGCCTGATAGTTAGGTAACATAAAACTAAGTATTGTTACTATGTTTTAGCTTAGTTCATGCAAAAACTATAATAGCCGTTATGACCTTTTATTTCAGCAAACAAATACAAAATCACTCTCTTACCTGATTAATGGTAACTTTTGCCATTCTGATAATCTCAACCACCAGTAACTCTTGAACAAACTCACATTTGTAATTTTAGCTCCGTATCCCCCTAAAACGGCGAAGTTTTGTTAGCTCCGTATCCCCCTAAAACGGCGAATTTTTTAAATTAAGTCTGGAAAAGGGTCTTCAATGCCTTAGTAACCGGTCCAATCAACTTTTTGTTTCTTGAAAAGCAAGCGTTTTCGCAGAAATTTTCTCACCTTTGGAGCTTTAAGTGATAATTCAGGCTTGTGCTTATCCGGCATTTTCAGAAGGAAGGGACTGGGTCAAGCCTAAAAGCCGTGTTGTTTTGAAGAAAAAAGTTCCCCGCGGCAGCGCGTTTATTGGGGGCGAGTGTTGGCGAGCGAGCGTAGCCGCGGGACACTTACATGGTAACAACATTGAAAATCGGGGATGTTTGTTTTATATATATGGACGTACGTATGTCATTTTGTACTTTGACCCTCCGTATTTTTGTGTTCGCTCCGCGTTCGACCCCGTCCCAAACTTCACTGAACGGAATCCTCCCGTTTAGCGACCATTACCCGTGTCGCCTTAGAAATTGAATTGTTTACGGCTTTGAATTGTTTTGCGGGTGCAGTTAAAACTCAAAAACTTATGGCAGCTCCATTTCTATTCGAGTTAGTGGCGGTGGTGAGTTAATACGCTATTTGTCACAGTTATAAGCCCTACTCAACAGTATTTACTTAAAAATTCATTGTCCACTAGACTTACCACGAAGGTAAGTCTTGCGTACATATGTAGGTATGTTCAGTTGTGTGAAAGTATTGTGCGTTACAACTACTATTAAGAATATCACAAAGAAATTTTTAAATAACGTGATTTGATTTTGTTAATTCAAACTGTTGCGGGAGCGGTTACTATGACATTGAAACCCCTTTACCGCATACGTAATTTAATAACTCTGACTTTATTTTAGTAGCTTTAGTGTTAGTCGTTAAAATCAAATTTAACAATAGTGTAGTTTAAGGCTCGCTCGCCATTTGTGCTCAAGCACACCACTAGTTACATACGTACGTCCAAACATATATACAAATAAACTAGTGGTGTGCTGAGCACAAATGGCGAGCGAGCCTTAAACTACAATATTGTTATATTATTTAAACAACTAACATCCAGCTATTAAAATAAAGTCAGAGTTTTCATTACTATGAGGTGTAAGAGGGGTTTCATGTCATCGTAAAACCGCTCCCGGCCAACAGTTTGAATTGAAAAAGAAGCAACAAAATCAAATTACACGTTATTTAAATTTTCTTGTGATATTCTTAATTAGATTGTAACGCACAATACTTTCACACAACCTGAACATACCTAAACAGACTACCTTCCTTCGTGGTTCGTCTAGTGGACAATGCATTTTTAAGTAAATACTGTTGAGTAGGGCTTATAACTGTGACAAATAGCGCATTAACTTACCACCGCCACTAACTCGAATAGAAATGGAGTTCCCATAAGATTTTGAGTTTTAACTGCACCCGCAAAACAATTCAAAGCCGTAAACAACTCAATTTCTAAGGTGATACGGGTAATGGTCGCTAAACCGGAGGATTCTGTTTAGTGAGGTTTGGGACGGGGTCGAACGCGGAGCGAAACACAAAAATACGGAGGGTCAAAGTACAAAATGACATACGTACGTCCATATATATAAACAAATAAACAAACATCCCCGATTTTCGATTGTGTTACCCCTGTAAGTGTCTCGCTCGCTACGCTCGCTCGCCAATTATTGGCGAGCGAGCGAGCGTACCGAGCGAGACACTTACAGGGGTAAAAATGAAAAAATCGGGGATGTTTGTTTGGCGAGCGAGCGTAGCGAGCGAGACACTTACAGGGGTAACACAATCGAAAATCGGGGATGTTTGTTTATTTATTTATTTATTTATTTATATATATGGACGTACGTATGTCATTTTGTACTTTGACCCTCGCGTTTTTGTGTTAGTTATGTGTTCGACCCCGTCCCAAATTGCACTAAACAGAATCCTCTGGTTTATCGATCAGTACCCGTATCACCCTAGAAATTGATTTGTTTACCCGTTTTGAATTCTTTTGCGGGTGCAGTTAAACCTTTAAAACTTAAGGGACTTCCATTTCTATTCGAGTTAGTGGCGGTGGTAAGTCAATGCGCTCTTTGTCATGGTTATAAGCCGTGCGGAACAGTATTTACTTGAAAATACATTGTCCACTAGACTACTGCGAAGGTAAGTCTGTGTAGGTGCATGTCCAGTTGTGTCAAAGCATTGTGTCTTATAACCACTACTTAGCTAATGAATATCACAAAGTAAACTTTTAAATAAAGTGTATTGTTTTGTTGTTGTTTTTTTCCTTCCAAGCAGTTGCAGAGAGTTGTTATTATGGCACTGAAATCCCTTTACCGTGTATGTGAAAATTAAAAACTGGACCTTATTTTCAGTAGCTTCAGTGTTAGAAGTCAAAATCATATAAAAATAGTATAGTCTTTAGGCTCGCTCGCCATTTGTGCTCAAGCACATCACTAGTTTATTTGTATATATTATGTATGGACGTACGTAAGGCATTTTTGTACTTTGACCCTCGCGTTTTTGTGTTAGTTCGTTTGTCGACCCCATCCCAAATTGTACTAAACAGAATCCTCTGGTTTATCGATCAGTACCCGTATCACCCCAGGAATTGAATTGTTTACCGTTTTGAATTCTTTTGCGGGTGCAGTTCAAACTTGAAAACTTAAGGGACTTCCATTTCTATTCGAGTTAGTGGCGGTGGTAAGTCAATGCGCTCTTTGTCATGGTTATAAGCCGTGCGCAACAGTATTTACTTGAAAATACATTGTCCACTAGACTACCGCGAAGGAAAGTCTGTGTAGGTGCATGTCCAGTTGTGTCAAAGCATTGTGTGTTACAACCACTACTTAGCTAAAGAATATCACAAAGAAAACGTTTAAATAACGTGTATTGTTTTGTTGTTGTTTTTTTCATTCCAAGCAGTTGCAGAGAGTTGTTACTATGGCACTGAAATCCCTTTACCCTGTATGCTAAATTAAAAAACTGGACCTTATTTTCAGTAGCTTCAGTGTTAGAAGTCAAAATCATAATAGTATAGTCTTTAGGCTCGCTCGCCATTTGTGCTCAAGCACATCACTAGTATATATATGTATGTATACGTACGTCAAAATATTTCGCCCGCGCTTCTAATTACGTAAGTTAGGTAAAGCGTTCACAGTTCCAGTATTTTTCAATTAACTGGCGCTTGTTTCAACCAAAAAGTTTATAGCTACTCTCTTCTTGAAACAATTGTGAAGTCTTTGTCAAGTTTCGCTTCTTTGCCACTGCTTTCGAAGTTTATTCAGGTAATTCTGTTAGTTTAGTCTGGGATCAGAGACTTTAGATTCTCTGATGATGGAAAGGGTTACACTGTGCACTACAGTTAGATGTAATTTCTGTCCTATTTTTCTGTAAAAAGAGTCTGTTCGCTCGCCATGCATTTGCGCTATTCGAGCGCACCACTAGTACTGATAAAACGGGTGACATCGGTGATACGTAAAAGTGATATAAATACGTTGCAAGTACATACAGATAAAGAAGAATCGAGCGTACTCGCTAAGTGTAAATGTGGAATGGTGTGTGAATGAATGTGAAATGATGACTACAATAATGTCAAATTTAGTGCTCAGCTTTGGCTTCAGTCTTCAACAAGTACCAATCCAATATATATGCCATACTACTGTTTATATTGACTTTGCTATAGAGACTATAGGCCATGCAGCAAGAAGTATCTGCTGCTAGATGAAACTTGTGATAGCAGCTTCCAACCAAAGAGGCTGGTTAACATGAATCAGCATAAAGGAAAAAATAGAGCCGAGTAGTTCCAGTAGGATCTCCTAACATAGTTTAGCATTACATTTTTCCATCGAAGTATAGTAAGTGTAAGACCTTGGCAACTCTGTCCTGAACCTTCATTCACTCCCTGGTAATGTTGATGTTAGTTACATTTGTGGTAGCTATTTTGAAATAATCAAGTAGTACCAGTAAATAAGACACAATTTTACATAATGTCCATTACATGTGTACGCAGTTTCTATTTAGCAACAAATTTCATCAGCAAGATTTCTTGGAAAATTAAAATCGCATGATTATAGAAAAAAAATAATCATGAATCAAAAAGATGATTATATAAATACTATGGGTCATGTTAAAAAATAAAAATAAAAAACTAAGGAAATAATGAAGTGTGGAAGATGCCTGTGCTAAGAGACAGTATGATAAGACCATCGCTGGGTGTCCAGATGCTCTTGACAGTTCTCCAAATGCAAGAAATCTCCTGAAGAACTCGCACACTTACCAGTGCCCCTAAAATATAGCAATCAATTACTGCTATGATGATAAGTAGTGTTGTTTTAGTTAAAACCAAAACCCCTTAGTTCTGGGGTATTTTACTTTTGGTAAGAAAAACTAAAAACTAAGCTGTAGAGAACATGAAAAACTAAAACTGAATATTTTAGACAACAGTAAATTTGATTAAAACTACCAGTAGAGTCAATCACAAAAACTAAAACTAAGTAATTTTTTTATTGTAGCTAACATATTCACCTTGAATAAAATCATTATTAAATGAATATATAAATTGTCATCAAGTAAACATTTTCTAAACTATATAACAATATCATAGATTATTATATACCTAAGAATTTTTTTTTTTTTAATGCTATTTTTGGAAAAAATACATGAAGTATTTTCTTCAAGGAGTGTCATAGTTGGAGAATTTGAGAGACAACACAAATTAACCAAAACTATAGTAAATCTAACTAAATCTTCTACAAGATATGGAAGAAATACTAAAACTAACTAAATCGTCCGGGGGAATTAGGGAAAAAAACTCAAACTAAGCCTTCAAGATATCTTTTTTAGTATGAATAACTAAAACTAAGAAAGTCTGGAATCACTAAACCAAAACAACACTAAAAGCACCAGGGGGGGAAAGGCAGTAGCTACTGTTACTACTACATTGTACACAGGGTTTAATACAGATTATGGTAGCCCTAAAATTTACACACACACACACACATACACACACACACACACACACACACACACACACACACACACACACTAGCAATGGAGTCAACTTACGAGTGCTTGAGAAGCCCAGTGCTACTCAGCTCCCATTGCTGATCCAGTGATGTCCTTAGGCAGTTCCATAATACAATTTCTTCTTGTTGACTACCAACACACAACTCAGCATGCCTGATCATGCTGTCCCTCAATGTAAACATCTAAATTAATAATTAAAAGGGATTAAAAGATTCTTATAACACAACAACAACAACAAGCACATTTACATGAACAACAATCACATCATCTGTTCCTGCCAGTCCCCGTGCCATTCACTTACTTGATTCCCTCCAGTTCCATGGCAGTTAAAGAGTGATACTCTACCTCCTTTAGTGCCTCCCAGGGAATCCAAGCACTTCCCACTACTGTCTTGTTTTAAGTAGCCACTGGGCATGCCTGCTTCTGGGATCCTATGACAACAAACACACAAAAAGGTTATGCACTCAGTGTATTTGCACTTGTTGTCTGTCTATCTCTCTCAACAATGGCATCTTGGAAGAACCTTGGACACTCCTTGGTTTTACGTTCAACGATTTTTTATCTTCCCCTTATGCAATTTTTAAACCCAAGCATTAATGGTTTGGCACTGCAAACCAAAGTCTTGTTTACAGCATCTTTCTTGCTTGTTCAGATGAGTAGCCGAAAACAATGCAACTTTTGGTAAGTTTCAGTAGCATGCAAAGTAATGCTTGAAATTGTAAAATATATCTCAATAGTTGAGCATCGTCTCCCCCTCCCCCATTTTGCAACTTGAAATGCAGAGCATTCACATACCAAAAGTGCTTTTCTTCCCCTATTTAAATATAATATGAACTACCCTTTACCGTATAGTTTGATCTAACGTTATCTTCTGAATTGGAATGAACATGAACATTGACTATCTCTAACTCTTATATATCAGTAGGAGTCAAAAAAAAGTTTCGAATTCTGTTCTGTAGTATGGCCGTAAAACGGTAATTTTTTTACCGTAGTTATTATCGTTGCGTTCCGTACCGTTTTGACTAAACAACTGACACCGTTTACTAAAACGGTAAAAAAACGGTGAAGCATTTCCGTCGATTCACAGATATTTTCTAGCTAGAAACTCTTCTATAGCCATATCAGCAAGCTAAGGCCTTATATCGACCAGTAAACGCTACAGGGATAGTGCAAAAAAAGCTCGTACAATTTTTTTTAACTTGCTTCAATAAAGCTGCAGACCGAAGTTCCGATGGGCACAGAGCTATAACGAGGTCCACACTTTGTAGATCTTCTGTTAGCTACTGATGGACCTCCAGTAATAAAAAATCTAATCCCGAGAAGGCCCTAACATCGAGAAAACGTCAATACTGTATGGTGGTCGAACTAACAATTCTCCGCAAGACAACTTTGAATAGGACGGCTTCAATTTTTTTTAACCCGAAAAGCTCCGCCTCAGGAGCCTGTAAACAAAACATCGGAACGTTTATTGGATAAACGATTTTTTATATTTCTTTGAGCGAGACATACGGTGAATGAGAAAGATTAAAACGGTACCACGGTCGAACGGAACGGCCATTTTTTAACAAACAGCATACCGTTTTTTAATCGTGCGACGGCCGTTCTACGGAACAGAATTCAAAACTTTTTTTTTACTCCTACTGTAGAAAATGTCTCAATAACTTAAAATTTCCTTTAACTAAACCCATCACATCACACAACACAGCTCCTGCTGAAACTAACAGATGACTCACGCTAGCTCAGGATAGACTTCTTCCAAATACCACTTGAAGGATTTGCACTGCAGTTTCTCCCTCAGAGCCACTCTTTGCGCGATACTAACACAATAATAGAAACAAAAAAAGCAGACTCAGTCATTTAAATAGAACAGGGATCACCCAACTTTTCAGTGTGTGGGTATAATCATTCTATCAAGATTCAGTACATAGTAGATCTTGGTTAATATCCTAAAATAAGAGTTTTCCTTACCTTTGCACTAGTAAGTTCTGATACAACCAAGATGTAAAATTCCATATATTAGAATTCCATATTTTAGAGTAGGATATATAAACTGTAGATAACATCAACTCTTTCCAGACATAAAAAAAAAGAACTTTAGTGTTTGAATAATTATAGCTTTACCAGAATTGAAACTTTTTTTACCTAACTTAAAATAAAAAATTAAAAGGAGCAGAGCATAAGTCAATTCAATCATACCCTTTCCAGCAAAACGTTCGGCCTAAGTGCATAAGGGTTTCCCACTTTATAACAATTATGCTCATGGCTTTAATTAAAAAAGTCATTTTAACTTTCTCCTTTCATCACACACACACGTGCACGCATGCACACCACACTTACTCTCCATAAGGTCGATTTCTGGCAGAAGGTCTGGCCGCGTAATAATGCTTCTTAAATTCGTCCATCCAAACTTCTGCCGTTCGCTGCGTATTTCTATTAAAACAAATAAGTGAATACATAAAATTCAATTGAGAACGTAAACAAAGAAAATTTTTAAAGCAAATGTCAGGTCATGTGATGAGCACATGACAACACATGTGACAAATGCTCACTTGATGTAAGTAACAGCATTGCCCTTGGGGAAGGTGTAAGGATGTTTCTTGCGGAAGACATGTCCAACTCTGGAACAAGGAATGATCTCCATAGACCCACCACACATCCATGTACGAAAAGAAATCTCTATAATTAAATAATATAACAAGAGTTCGTGTAAACACTAAATATGTGCTATAGTGGTCAAGAAAGTAAAGAGCTACGGTAGGAAACTTCAATAATTCAACAATTCAAATCAATGGGTGTGATAACAAGAAAATCAGAAGTGAGGAAAGTACGGCGATTAAATTCATGTATCAGAGAGTGTGCTAGCACCCTCTATTTAGGGTTGACCACCCCTTTCCCATAGAGCTAATACAAAATTCACTTCACAATACATCTGCTTTCAGTCAACAATGATTCAACAACAGTGATTAGCTGTCTTTTGGAGTCCCTAATGATGCTATATATTCAATTTCCAATCCACAGAGTGCAAAATCCAAATTTTTTAAAAATTTTTAAAATCTATTTTCTCCAAATCATCAACTTCTTCTCCTTGAACCAGCCTAGAGGAAAACTGTAAGCATTTCTGGGGCTACTAATAGCATAAATCAGTAGCACCTCCTGTTTCATGAAGAACCATCCTAGCCTTCCGGGTTGAAGCCATTTTGCGCAGCTCACATGCGGCTGAATGAGTGCCACGAACTTTTTCATTAATGCTGACATGTTCTTTGGTAGTGCAGGGAGAAAAAAAGAGTAGTGTAAATCGCTACGTCTTCTTTGCAGTGGCCGTTAAAGAAAACATTAAGTGCTTGGAGTAGATTGTTTCAGAAGTAAACGTTTAGTAATGGTTTAGAAGCTGTCATGGACAAAGCAAACTGTTGATCATTTCAGAAAAGCTGCGCTACTGTATGTGATGTGAATGTGGGAAAATGAGATTCAATAAAGCATAATGGAATTGGAATGACATCTGTACAATGATGAATAGTGACCATGGCAAAGGTTGTAAAAAAAAAAAGGGGGGGGGGGGGGGGGGGTACTAGTTGTAAAAAAAAAATTTTTCATAAATGTTGAAAAAATATTTTAGGGTTACTTTAAAAAATATGGAAAGTAGGAATTTAAGCCAAAATGTTAATTCGAAAGATGAGCATTATACTTGCCCAAATTGAGAATGGTGATTACAACTCTAAATCATTGCCTTAAATAAAACATGAAATGCTGTTTGTAGCAAGTAATTACTCACCTCGAGCAGGCTCCACCTCCTAACTCCCACAAACTAACACTAGTGATGTGCTTGAACACAAAGGGTGAGCGAGCCTGTGCACAAACGAAACACTTCAGAAGAATCTATCAGTCATTATAAAAGAATAAGTACGTAGCTGTTGTGACCATACTTAAACAAATACAAAACTACTTTCTTACCTCAATTTCCCGAGCTGGTATTTTCTGTAGTCTCTAATATCACATTCTGACTATCTGAGTTACCAGTAGCTCTTGACAATAAGCACTCACAACTACTATATACAGCAGAGTTTTTGAAATTACGTATGGTAAAGGGTCTCAATACCATAGTAACCTCTCGCCATAACATTTTGCAACTTGAAAAAACAAGAAGTTCTAAAGAATTACTGCACAGTGTTTAGTCTAACAATAAGTTTTTAAGACCTAAGTGCGTCTTGTGGCATTTAGAAACAACCTAATACAAATTTGAATGAAAACTGAAAGATTCTGTTTGGTGGAGGTATGGGAAGGGGTAGACCTCGAAGAAAAACACTAAAACGCAAGGGTCAAAGTACAAAATGACATACATATGTCCACACATATATGTGACCGTCTACAGGAAACCAGACACAACACGGCACCCTTCGAAAAAAAATTTTTTTTGCACTTACAGAGTTGTTGGCGTCCAGATATTTAGCTCTCCAAGTTTTATCGTCGTAGCTTAAGTCGTTCCCGCTATAATAGACCTAACCGTTCCCTTCCGTAGGCTTGAAACAATACATTTTTAAGAAATCGATCTATCTTTTCTCGATATTTACGCACGCCGCGTTGTGCCCGGTTTTCCCGGTAGACGGTCACATATATAAATAAAAAAATATCCCCAATTTTCAATTGTGTTACCCCTGAGAGTGTCTCGCTCGCTCCGCTCGCTCACCAACTAACAGAATACTATGCTTGTACTAACTACCACACTATGATCAAGTCTATTAACTTTTGGTAATAATACCACAAGATAATTAAACTAGTGGTGCGCTCGAATAGCGCAAATGCGTGGCGAGCGAGTAAATATATGAGTATAGGTAAAGATGATTTGTGAAGGAAAACACTAAATAATAGCAATGATTAGGCATGAAGAGTTAACAATAACAGAATTACCTGAATAAACTTCGAAAGCAGTGGCAAAGAAGCGCAGCTTGGCAATTTGCCATTCAGTCTTTCGCCAAGAAGAGAGTAGCTATAAATTTTTTGGTTGAAACAAAGTTGGTAAGGCAGTGAAGCAGGATTCTCCGTGCTGGTTAATTGAAAAAATTACTGGAACTGTGAACGCTTTACCTAACTTACGTAATTAGAAGCGCGGGCGAAATTTTTTGACGTACGCATACATACCTACATATATATATATATATATATATATCTGAAATCTCAATTGAACACGACTGATAGTCAGCTTCGCTCGCTTCGCTCGCTCGCTGAATTATACACACAGACCACCCTTTACCAAAGTTTTCTCCTCCCCAGATATCCATGTCTACATCATATTTGCCAGTCTCTATGAACCTCTCTCTGTTAATAGAGAACAAACCACCAGCTATCATGGGAGTCCTGCACACAAACACACACACACAAACACATGCACACAAACACGAGATAAGCACATGCAAGAGAGAGAGAAATAAACAACCACACAAATTGTACGACGCTTTACTTACTGGATGGGTGTGGTCTGAGTGACTCGCATAGCTCTCCGACGTGGGCTCAGACCATCCCACTTGAAATGAAGATTCCAGTCAAAACCTAACACATGTCATAAAACTTATCAAAGAGCTCCTGACACATGTGTGCATATATACGCTCCTGAGTCACATGTGTGCGTATGTACGCTCCTGACACATGTGTGCGTATGCACACTCCTGACGCATGTGTGCATATGTACACTCCTGACGCATGTGTGCATATGTACACTCCTGACACATGTGTGCGTATGTATGCTCCTGACACATGTATGCATATGTATGCTCCTGACACATGTGTGCATATGTATACTCCTGACACATATGTATATGTACGCTCCTGACACATGTGTGTATGTACGCTCCTGACACATGTGTGCATATGTACACTCCTGACACATGTGTGCAGTGTGCGTATGTACGTACCTCCTACTAGATCTGAAGATGCAGTGACGTAATTGAAGTTATCCATACTGATCACATCTATGACAGGACTCACTATAACTGTACGATCCTAGCACATATACAAACAGACAGACAAAGAGACACATGAAGAGACACATAGACAGACAGACAATCAGACAAACAAGCAGACAGATGGACAGACAGACACACATACAGTAGAAGACAAAAAAAGTTTCGAATTCCGTTCCGTACAACGGCTGTCGCACAATTAAAAAACAGGGGGGGGGGGGGGGAAACGGTACGCCGTTTGCTAAAAAGCGGCCATTCCATTCGACCCCATTATCATTTTAATCTTTCTCGTTCACCATATGTCTCGCTCAAAGAAATATAAAAAATCGTTTATCCAATAAAACGTTCCGATTTTTTGTTTACAGGCTCCTGAGGCGGAGCTTTTTAGGTTAAAAATTTTGAAGCCGTCCTATTTGAAGTTGTCTCGCGGAGAATTGTTAGTTCGACCACCATACAGTATCGACGTTTTCTCGATCTCGGGCTCGGGCGTTTTTTACCGTTTTAGTAAACGGTGTCGGCCGTTTAGTTAAAACGGTATGGAACGCAACGATAAAAACTATGGTAAAAAAACGATGGTAAAAAAACTACCTTTTTACGGCCGTACTACGGAACGGAATTTGAAACTTTTTTTGTTTCCTACTGTATGCACAGACAGACAAACAGACAGACAGACAGACAGACAGACAGACAGACAGGCAGAGAAAGTATAACCTATTCATTATCATGTAACTTAGTACACTTAATCCTTTCTTATTAGGATATCTTGGGACTGAAGTAGGTCAAATCTCAGAACAGTCCCTAACTTGGAACACGATGTATTTTAGATTTGTAATCACATACACATATGACGATGTACAACCAATTTTAAATTATTGATTTTGATCTACACCAGTCCTATCAGCACTTGCAGTAACTTTGCTCTGATCCTTCTCTAGTCCAAGTGTGGACAGCTAACTTCAAAATTTAACATTGTAAATCTATATGATAACCCTATTCTACAACCACGTGCCTGGACTGTAGCCAAGGACTTAAACTAGGTGCTCATTGGTGCAGATGGTAAGGGTCATCAGTGTAGCTAGCCTATTAGTGTCTGGTTGAGAGATGTGTCCATATTAGGGGTGTCTGGATAAGAGAGGATGTGAAACTCTGTCACGTGTAGTTCAAACTGACCACTGAGGTCAAACACAAGAATGATAGCTAGCATAGCTCAATTATAATCCAATAAGAAAAATAACACTAAGCCGAAATATTGCATACACGTAATCTGTGTAGCATGTGTATGTATGTAAATATAGGCCACTAGATAACAGCAGAGATAGAGAAATTAGTCCAGACAACACTGTCAGATCATAAGTCTCCACTGACCTTCTTGACTCTGTGGAGAAGAGGTTCCAACCAGCCAGCATTGCACTCACAATGGCTGTCCAGGAAAGTCAGAACATCACCTGTGGCATAGTCCGCACCTTTGACTCTGGACCGTACCAAACCTAAACAAAATAAATAATAAATAAATAATATTATATTGTATTTATTTATATATATTATGCACAATATCAAGGCCAAAATGGATTTTATGATTGGTACATTTGAGTAAAAAAATGGTCATAGCAAAAAGAAATAGTTAATTTACACATTTTGTTAGCACAACATTGTTAAAATAAATCAGAGATACATGAACCTGCCATAACACATACCTTCCCTCCCTTCATTCCTCAGAGCTGTTACTTTAGGAAGTTTCTGCAACAATCGGCCATCATCAGCTACAAGGAGATCAAGAAGGAACAAATTAGAGGATAAAAATGAAATAATGAATAAATTCCATTATACATGTAGATTACACAAACACATACTGTTGCTTATTTGGAGTAAATTATTCAAGCACACATAACCAGCTTTTGTTATTAATTTCCATTTGTTGTCCTTCATGGTATATAAGGATTGGTATATCACCATAGCAATCAACTCATTACATGGAAAAGCAGTTGATGAATGCAAGTCTAGAACCTTTTGCAGAATCTCAACTACAACTGACATGCATGAGACTGCCAAGTTACTACATAACAGATACCCAATATTTATGTTTGCCTTTGTTCCCCCACCACCCCCCCACCCCCTTCCTTTCCTCTTCATTCCTCCAGAACTTAAGGAGGATGAAAGAGAATAATTTCCTACTGATGCATAGTGATGGCAGGCGAGCAAGAAAGCTAGATCAGAATGTTCGAATCTAATGTATGGGAAACCAGGTCATTGGTGATACTTTACCAATTTTATGCTGTCACTTTTTTATTACTATAATATTGCAGCTTATTTCCCAGCACCACACCCCCTCCCCTTTCTCTCCCTCATCAATGTATGATTTTAGTATCGTTGGCTATACAAACAAACACCTATAGTGTGTGAAGTGAACCTGTGAACTATCTGCTTTACAACTTCAGTTATTGAAACTTTCTCACTTAAAGGGGTCTAGAGAGAAGCAAAGGCAAAATGTGAAAAAAAATCTTAGTTGTTGCCGGGGAATCAAACCCAGGACCCGTGAGTAGTCGTAGCTCAGTGGCTGAGCACTGGTGGCTAAAGCCAGGGGTCCTGGGTTCGATTCCCCGGCAACAACTAAGATTTTTTTTCACATTTTGCCTTTGCTTCTCTCTAGACCCCTTTAAGTGAGAAAGTTTCAATCTAGTTTCTATGAAGGGCCAGAACTAACGATTAATCCTTCATATAGTGAAAGCATAACTGCTGGTAGAACTACTAAAGTGTGTGTGTGTGTGTGTGCATGTGCATGTGTCTGTGTGTGTGTGTGTGTGTGTGTGTGTGTGTGTGTGTGTGTATAGACTAATCCGCACCCCATACTGTAGTTTATGAACTAATTAGATGTGAAAAATGGTGAAGTAACATTTACCAAAATTATTTTCGAAAGCACAGCACACACATGACAACTAAGCAAGTTAGTTGCCATCTATTGCCTTCTTCACCAGCTACCATTAATCCATGAAGATATACATATTTGATAACACACATGCATGCATGATATGTACTTATGTATGTGTGTTAGTGTGCCAATGTACATATGTACGTATGTGTGTTGGTAAGCGAATTCAAGTATGTATCCATTCACTCACGATCATCGCTGAAATCATCCACTAGTATTATCTCGTGAATTAATTCTGGAGGACTTCGATTCAGAACACTGCAATAAGATATAAACAAACAGCACAGGATCAAGTCTTCACTCACTACCACACCCACTAACATCCACTACTATGACAACCTCATCATACTAGCAGTCATTCATAGTTTGAACAGCCAATATCATAGATGCGGGTTGTTAAGCGTCCCTGTTTATAACTCCAAACTGCAAGGAAATAGGCTCTTAACGGGCACTTAACAAAAAAAAAATTGCTTAACAACCCATGTTACGGTATATGTATATTTAATTACTGTACAACTTCACCCAAAATTTCAACTTCTTGCTGAAGTCCTCTTCAGAGGTCAATGAGGTTGAACTCTCCATGGTGATTTATGAACACAACATAAACACCAAGATAACTAGTGGGCAATATACTGCATATATTATTATATATTATATTTTGGCTGTTAAAACCGATAAAAACTGCTAATATTATTATTATTTCAAGCCAAGAATAACTGCATTACATATGACAGCTTATCCTATGTAAAAAGTCCCAATTCAACTCAGACACAACGAAGAAACACTACATCATATTAAAGTACTTCTGATTAAGTTAATTCATTAACTCCAAGACTTGTCATTGAGACATTTACATCTGCTATCACCTGCACACCTTCTGACCTGACTATAGTACGGAGAAGAGTGGATCTGGCTTCATTGTGGAAAGTAATAATTACTGACGTAGCCGGAAGACTGGAACCATACTTCTCTGACTTACAACTAACACACATACAAAAACACCCAGTCATTGCTGTACACAGATTGCTTCTCATGAACACTAGGAGGGAGTGTATTCAGGCATTACTTTCTGATAAAACTACCTTTTCAAAGATAAATAAATCACAGATTATGTCAAAATTATAATACATACCATCAAGAAAATAACATACAGTATATATTAAAAATCTTGACTACTTCAAATCATATTCTAAGAGATTTGCCGCATCATAATAACAAACTGTTTAGTTTACCGATCTAAAATAAAATAAAAACCCTAATGACATGGGAATTTTTTCTAATTAACGTTCTTCACTCAACACAATGTTTATATAGATTATAGTTGCTGCTTGTTCTTGGTTTTTGTCATTTTTTAATCATTACCAGTTACTACTATAACCCTCAGCGCGCATGCGCAAGAGGGTTATAGTAGCTTCCCTGTCTGTTCGTCTGTCTGTCATGCTCTGATTTAAGAGATTACTGACAATTAGCTGCTGATTTAGATATGAACTTACTCAGAACGACAATTTAAGATCTTTCATGGTGCTACTTTTTCTAACTTCAGGCTGATTTTTTAGATAAAGCAAGCTGTCACTGTCAGCTCAGTTAAGCTCAAGCTTTTGTAGGTAACACCTCCTATCGTCACATCACAATTATGTGAGCAAATAATTTTTTCCTGCCCGCAGTAGTTTTTGTTGTATGCTGAAAAGTTAATGAATGCTGGAATTTAGGAGTTTTACATTGAACTATATACCGGTGAGAGTCTCCTGCATGTTTAGCTACTTCCTTTAGACAGTAATTAGCTACATCTACTATTTTCATTGCTTGAGCCATATGGATATTTGATTAGGAATAGCAAAATACATTATTTTTTCGGTCCTAGAATTGATTTTGTTATACCATAAATCTTCAGACGTACATCTGATACACATACCACTGGCTGGACACCTGTAGTATGCCTCCAAGGACTGGAATTAAGTATAGGTTACATCACAACGTGAACGTCAGTATAGGATTTACACAACCGAGGGCTGAAGGCCCAAGGATAGAAAACCCATGAGTGGTGCAACCTACTTGTACCATGGCTCTAGGCTATAGGAAACATGGAGTGGTGCAACCTACTTGTACCATGGCTCTAGGCTATAGGAAACATGGAGTGGTGCAACCTACTTGTACCATGGCTCTAGGCTATAGGAAACATGGAGTGGTGCAACCTACTTGTACCATGGCTCTAGGCTATAGGAAAGACACAAACACTAATTTTAGGTTGGATGGTTTACTTATTCAACTCCTAGGAGGTGGGTATGAAATATATTCACTGCAAATTGAGCAATCTGATTGGACTGTTTGAACATACCATGGTACAACTACGTACGCTTAGTATTTGATCAATGAGTAAGTGATCCCATCAGGGAAACTTGGCTTAGTTACTGACTCACGATTTGCTGCTGATGGTAGAGTAAGCCAGATCATACATTATTGTATTAGTAAGCAGACTTCTTAAATCAAGTGTATCCATGCCCACCTGATCATACACTCAACACAGTCCTAGTCTACTCCCATCTACGCATATTCCCCCCTCAAACCACTCCCACCCCACTCATGACCAACCTGTGATGCCTACTGTCCGGTATAGACCTGTCACTGTGCAGTTTGTCGCTTTCTGCCTGGTTGAAGGCATTCAGTCTGTACGAGTCCTTGTCCTTGCGCGCTGACTTGATGTACTCCGTCTCGTTAAACCCTTCCAAGTTTGGAGAACGCTGATTAGGCACCTCAACCTTTGTCAAGCGACCCACTATACCCTTCTCTGGCACTTCTTCTGCATGGTTACCAGCACCCACAACTCTGGCCTCTGGTCTTCTATGGTCATACTAATTAATTATATATATATATATTATAAATATATATTATATATATATATATATACACATATACATATATATATATATATACATTATATATATATATACACATATACATATATACATATATATATACACATATACATATATACATATATGTATATCCATACATAAATAACACACCTTACCAACTGGTGATGATTTGTACAACATGGCATTACTCTGAACCATGTATGGGCACTGATCGGTAAAAAAAAGCACAACTATTAAATCACTACAATTTAATATATAGGTTGTCACATGTAGTACAGCAAGGAACTCGGCAATGAGTCATGACTGTAGTCACTACTACACACTTGAGGTAGCCAGGCAAATGCTGCATCAATTCCTCTTTACTATATCAAGATATGTTTAATGTAAAAGGGTCCAGTTTGACCAGTCTAGAACATAACCAGTCTATTCACACACTACCTAGTAATTGAACAGACAAACTTAAAAGTACTGTTGCTATGGTGACAATAGAATCTGTCGTGGTCAGACACCTTGGAGTGGCCACATTTCCTGTACAGAAATTGTGGAATGAATTTGTCTAGAAAGAAGTTAGTGTATAAACCACCATTACTCTACTTCCTGGCATTATGTGTGGAAAAGACTCGGCTTACAAAACTATACCACTAACTATACTATCGTACTTGAGAGACACAAGAAACTCATATTAACTTGAACAAAGACCTCAAAAGGATATGGTGGTAAGGCACAACTACAAATGACACTCAAGATGTGATACTGTGATGTCGCCGGCTCCCACCCCACGGACTATCTCAAGATCAATGAAAAGTGAGCCACTCCCACTAACACCCACGTTGGTTAGCTCAATACTCCCATCTACTCACAAGGCAGCCTTCCAGCCCCTCCCACATTACCCATTCACTCACTGACTCCTGACATGTCTACACATACTATACATAATTTAGAAGCAGTCATTGCCAGTTTTGAAACAGAAGATGTACATCTTCCATCAATGAGATATTCTACTATAGACAGTTACCCGACAGTATTAGGCAAGTAAACAGCTGCAGTTTGTGGCAGTACTTGAGCTGGGCACACGGAAGTGATATTTCAAGTTTATTGTGTTCAATTTTATTGTGTACAATTTTATTGTGTTCAATTTTATTGTGTCTGAATCGGCCTATGAGTACCTTTACGTAGAAAATGTATTGAATTGAGAAAGTGTCATGTGCCCGCAATATTCCAAGTCTGGAGTTATTGCAGTGGGTTATTGCAGTGGGTTATTGCTGGGTTATTGTGTCCCCCTAAGCTACATTTTTATGTTTATTGCGTCCTCTGAGGATCTGTTAATTCTATAATACCATTCTGTGCCAATTACATTAATTTGGTTAAATAAAATAGCTTCATATGAATGCAGAGACTTTTTATTACTAGCTATGAGAGTGTTCGGTTCATACAAACTACTGCTTGCACTCCACAAGAAGTCTGTCTAATTCTTTGGGTGAAATACATATTCTCAATTTTTCACTTTTCATTTATTCCTTTGCACATTCTCAAGTCGGGTAATATTTTTATTTTGAGTATTACAGTTTTTTGTTTTTTTTGCTCTTCTAAAAACTTCCGTAATTCCTCAACGTCAAGACTGATTGTTCACTCTCAATGCTACAAGATGGTGGTATTTCTTTCCTTTCACATTCCCTTTCTACTCCACCTCAAATATTCGAGAAAAGATTTTCAATGACTCCATCAGAATATAAAAAAATCGAAAGACTTCTTGGCAGCATCCACTACATTAGCCACTCAAGTTCTATGCCATTCGCACATGACCAGCACACAATAAATTGATTAATCATTGATGCAGGAATATCACTCGTCTCTCGGTGGCATTTACACTCGTGCCTGTGGCACTCGTGCAAATGCTAGCCAACAGACTCGTGATATTCTGCAGTATTCAATGATTAATCTACATAATATGTTTGCACCCGTTTTGTCACAAAATTGTCTGTACAGATTGTTAAATTAATGTGGGAACTCCACGTGCACGACAGATTATAAGGAACAGCTGTTTCATTGTTTGTAAACATGGCTGTAACGTAGTATGAGCAAAGTTTTTAAAAGTAGCAAGCAATGGCTGTGTGTTCAAATTCTGGCTTGAGGAAACCAACAGAGTCTTGGTCGGGGACTAACTTTGGACTGGAAAGGGATGGCTCAGTTTGGATAAAATATACTTTGTTTATGAAATATCGTGATATATCGCTTTATCGCGATAATGCAAGTAAGTATAGTATCGCCTGTGATTATCCAATATCGCCCAGCTCTAACTGTACGCTCATGGATCTTTTTTACAGAAACGTTCCACAGTTATACTTTGAGATGAGTGCTCACATGCAGTAATTTACAAATGAAAACCAAAAAGAAATTGTCTACTTAGTGCTTTTAACAGTGGAAATTGTGATCAATATCCAGACCCCTTCACCCACTGCCCATATGAATATTTGGTTGTTATTGGACAGCAAAACCAGAGCACTCAATTGTAACCGTTAGAAGCTTTTTTTTTGTCAACCATTCATTTCATGTACATCGAATTATACCCAATGTAATATTGAGGATGCTTTGTTTGTTGATTAAAAAAAAATGGAGGGAGGGGGGTTGGGGGTAGTCCCAGTGTTCTTCCCTTCCGCATCAAACGCTGTGATGTCTCGGAGTTCTAATTACAATCTGCTATGCAAAACTACATGTTGTGTACTAGTCATTCTTGCCTCTAATGGTGTAATTGTCTTGTATGGAAACACTGCTGTAATCCTTTCTATGATTCTGTGTATCCAATTATCATCAGACAAGAAAGCTCTTTGCAAACACACCATAAATACACTATTGCTCTGCCCTTATTCCATATCATATACTTGTTCATGCATTAAACAATATTAGAGGAGCACTCTATATACTAACATGTGATTTCAAGAAATAATCCGGCAGCTCCAATCCTACAATGGGTATTGTGATAAGAAGTACAACACAAACAAGGAAAAAATTAATTAAAATGACTAGACAGCACATAATCTACATGTCCAGCACATTTCTGAAAAAGTAAAAATAAATTACATACAGTATGTATGTGTATGTGTGTGCATGCAGTACTCATCTAAATCTTCTCTATGTAGTAAACTAACTTGTTTTCAACTCGATGATTTAGGCGCTTTGCTCTGCATGCATTTCTTAATAACTACTGTGGGCTTTGGAGTTTGTTTTTGTGTAACTAACCAATAAACAGTGAAACTTCTCTGATACCACAGTAACCCTTTCAATATAATATATCTCCTAGCTCTTAGCACGATATAAACGTTAAACAAAATGTCTCAACTACAAACTGGGATAAAACTAGGCCAGAGTTCCTCAAACATAGTATTTGCCAGCAGCCAATAATAGAAAATAAAATAACAAATTACCAATAACATTAGTGCTTGGAAAAAACAGCTGTGGACTTTAAACTCAACTGTTGTGCATACAATTAATACTTTAACAGAGCTGATGACTCTTCTACCAACAGTGACTTACCACTTTCTCTTCTCCGCTGTGAAACAAGAGAGGAAACAAGCAAACAACCGTCACTACAACCCACACCAGCACTAGTACACTAACGAAACAGCGCAGCCTAACTCTCATGGCTGAAGAACCTTCCAGCGAGCACGCTTTCCAGAGAAGGAATTTCAGCAGAGAGAGAAAGACTGCAAGGAAGCAAATGGCCTGCCAGAGACGTTTTCCTGCCGCGAAGTTTTATACCGGAGGCTTCCCTTACCACATGCTCGCCTAAACTCCGCCCAAACAGTTACGTCAGGTAAGCATCGTCATAAATTATCAATAATTTTTTTACATTCTAATAAGTCATGGCATGTATAATTATAATGACAATGATTCATTGAAAATGTCTAGAAGTTCTGGTGAATTACACTGGCTCATCTTGAAACATCGGGTCATCATCAATCCCAGACTTCATTTGCTAGAGAAATAATATACAATCATAAAACTATTCCCCTATGTATATACACTGCTGGTAAACTAGTGATGTGCTTGAGCACAAATGGCGAGCGAGCCTAAAGACTATACTATTTTTATATGAATTATTTTGACTTCTAACACTGAAGCTACTGAAAATAAGGTCCAGTTTTTTTAATTTCGCATACACGGTAAATGGATTTCAGTGCCATAGTAACAACTCTCTGCAACTGCTTGAATTGAAGGAAAAAAAACAACAACAAAACAATACACGTTATTTAAAAGTTTTCTTTGTGATATTCTTTAGCTAAGTAGTGGTTGTAACACACAATGCTTTGACACAACTGGACATGCACCTACACAGACTTACCTTCGCAGTAGTCTAGTGGACAGTGTATTTTCAAGTAAATACTGTTGCGCACGGCTTATAACCATGACAAAGAGCGTATTGACTTACCACCGCCACTAACTCGAATAGAAATGGAAGTCCCTTAAGTTTTCAAGTTTTAACTGCACCCGCAAAAGAATTCAAAACGGTTAACAATTCAATTTCTAGGGTGATACGGGTACTGATCGATAAACCAGAGTATTCTGTTTAGTGCAATTCGGGACGGGGTCGACCACATAACTAACACAAAAACGCGAGGGTCAAAGTACAAAATGACATACGTACGTCCAAACATATATACAAATAAATAAATAAACAAACATCCCCGATTTTCAATTGTGTTACCCCTGTAAGTGTCTCGCTCGCTACGCTCGCTCGCCAACTACACCCACTACTATTAAATATCTCACCAAACTTGTATTAATTTATTAATAATGATGTTGAGTTAATTGGTTAAATTGACATTTGAAAATATTAGCACCAACCTTGTGTACATATCTTGGGTCTAAGGTGAGTTCCTTGTCAAAGGCAGCTAATTTTCTCTGCAACTCCACACAACGCTGTAGCTGTCCCTCCATGTGTTGCACAATGGCAGCAGAGTCAAACTGCTCAGGGTTCTCTACAAATGACACCATTCCCTCTGCCTGGTCTAGAGATGCATGCACTTCACCATCCTCAATCTACAAGGCGGTACATCACCATAACAACAAAACATACTAAATGATTGCCAAAGAATTAGCTTTCGTACAAAAAGTAGGGGGGGGGTTAATGCAGGAAGGAAAGACTCAAAGGTGTTCTGATGGTGTTTCATAAGTCATCTGCTTACACAAAGATTATGTGTGTGATATTTACACTAAGTTGTGGTTTGTCTTTTCACCTTCAGCCTGTTTGATCACAAACAACTCATATTCTTTCAGTATCCTCTCCCATCTCTCACCATCTTCTCTCACCATGTCTCTGATGTACTTCTCTGCCTCCTGCTCACTACTGAGATTCAATCTAGTGCTCACATCCGCCATGCTCACCGTCATGAAGGTCTACACACACACACACACACACACAGAATTTAATTGATAATTCTCATGCCCCTATTAGTTTAAGTAATTGTTCTCTTTTGGCATGAAGATAAGTTTGAATATACTGTGTGACAAAAAAAAATGTGTGTGTGTGTTAAGAAGTGTTGTTGACAAGCTTGATAAATTTGTAAAATGAATTATATTCCATAAGCACTGCCGCAATTGCTTGACACACAAAGTAAATAGATAAGACACTATATACTATATAACTTCTTATATTACAGGTAATGAATGAGTGCTACGGTAAAAAACTGTGAAAGATCTCAAATCATCTGAGTCTATACAGAAGAAAGGGTGTTTATCTAAAACTGAGGCTTCCTTCAAGGCTATGTCCAGTTTCTATGCATGCTTGCCTCCCATTCAGATTGCATTAGAGTATGTACAGCATATTTATATCCAACCACAAGCAAAAACAACCAATACTGCCCACTTTACACACTCCTATACCCAAGCCTCGGCAATATATATAGTCTGTCCCCCAGTGTCCAGCATTACATGAGTCAAAGTCTTGACTGTGTGCTTCTTGACTCTGGCCACCAGTCTCCTCACTAGACCTGCATTGCCATCCTATACACACACCCAACGGAAAGAGAGAGAGAGAGAGTTTAGTACCTGCCCAGCATTCCACTAATAGATAATGTTATGCTATTTACATGTTGATTGGATTGGACAGGGGGAAACAAAAAAATGTATTTTCTGTAATATTTAAGGAATGAAACTAAAACAACAACAATAATAAAATACGCAAATAGGCAAATAAAAAAAAGCAAGTAAAAAATTAACTAATTAATTAATCTATTGCATACACTATTGAAGGTGTCCTGAAATTTCGTGACAACTGCTTGCACTGCATCTATCTTGCCACCCACGAATGCCCTGGAGAGTTGGATGTAAGGCCCACACAGAGGCTACACCAAACAAGGAAGACAAAACATGAGAGATGTGTGCACACATGCGTGTGTGTGTGTGTGTGTGTGTGTGTGTGTGTGTGTGTGTGTGTGTGTGTGTGTGTGTGTGAATTAGGAAATATTCTACGATGTGCACACCACATAATGGTGATACGGGTTGTTATCTCTGAGTAAACCACACCTACTGACCTTCAGTGCACGCTCTATAATGTGAACGGAATATCGAGGCAGTGACACCTCCTGCAAAACAAAACAAAACAAACTTTTTACAAAGGAACTCGTACAATTCTTGAGGAAAAAAAATCTCTCCATTTGCCTGCCAATGAAATACAATTTTTAACAACTTTCCTCTCACCTTTCCGTACTTGAGGAGAGATATTAACATGTACTTCTTGAAGGCAGCCACCATGATAGCACTGATAGCCATTGAGGGTGTGGTCACACACTACACCAGGAAGTAATCAATCAACATAAGTCATGAACAATTTTACTCGGAAGGAGCATGATAACGACACTGATAGCAGGGGCCACACATACTGACCCATAACTTGGATCACAGCAAGGATAATCATATAAAGCCAGCTCTGTGCTCTCTTCCACAGCTAGGACCAAGTGGGTGTGCATCTTAATCACATCCTCCTCTAACATCTCATCATTCTACCCACCTCTGTCACTAATCTGAAAATAGATCTTAAATTGCCCAATTATGGATAACTTAGCTACACTATCACTGGAATCTTCACATGCTACAACTAATGAACATTGAATACCACTTACTATAGTGAAGAATAGCATAGCCTGGTGGTAGTCATGGAGACAGGTGAACACCATACCACCGTAATAGTAATAGAGTAATATATATTTGAAATCAAATTGATGATCCTAACACAACCACAACACAACAAAATAAGTACACACACGAACAAGTGCTTGTGTTTACTCCTAGCATCCTAGTCTAACGCAAGTTGTGATCCCTTACCTCATCTTGTAGGCAGCTGAAGTCTTGCTTGAGGTAGGGTAGACATGGCTTCACATTCTTGGCCAGCAAACATAACTAAATCCCAAAAGAAATGTGGAAATCAACACACATTTTTTACATTCAGTAATGAGAGTATAATACCTCTCCTTCAAATAAAAACAAGAAAAAAACAAGGGATATCATTATAAAATAATGGAATAAATTAAGGTCATTGTATGAAAACCTTGAAGAGAGATCAGCATAGACTCATAGAGATGCTTACTATACTACATCACAATAGACAGTGTACATATAGCTTCATCCTCTATTGATAAGTCAACATCCCATCTCAGGTTATAATTATTCACCAGGTATACCCGGCACAATGAACAGCTCTTTGAAGCTCCGTTATCAGGCATGGGATATCAGTGTTGCCTGAAGTGTTGTGTTCTTTCATTATAGCTATTGCTTCTAAATTAAGCAACTCTTCCCACCTGAATGAGATCAGCATGAACAGCCGTAAGATGACTGGGAGATTTTCGGAAGCGGAGAACAGCAGATTGAAGGATAGGGATGGCCACTAAGGCATGGCCACGCCTCTTCCTACATACCACATCCGTGAACTGGTGGTAGAGCGTGCACACTATGAAACACAAAAGTGGAGAGAAGATGATACAAATACTTACGCCAACAAACACAAATCAAGTGTTTCACGTGATACAACAACATTGCACAGATCAGACATCCACTCTGTGGTAAGGAACACAAGTACAACATAACTAGTGACTTCACTCCAACGAGAGGCTCATGTATCAAAACAAACACATAAAAGAAAACAAGGAAAACGATACATACGTAGCTACATAGCTGTAGCTTCAACCATTGCCAAGGAAACCGTTTCAATGCACAGGCTTTTTAAAAAAGTAAATTCATCTTTTCCCAACGTTTACGTGCATCGTGTTGTACCCAATTTTCATGCACGTAGTCACAAATATATCCCATATTTAGTGTACTCACTAGTTAGGGGAAGATACTGTCTTGTCTGAACTGCATCAAAATTGGCAGAAAATTGCTTCATCTGTTTCACAAATAACGTCCAATCCACAATCTTGTCTTCTTGCTGTACTTTTCCGAGTCTGTGAATACATTAACAATCATTGCAAGATAAGCCACTCGTCCAGAGCTCATAGCAGTTCCTCTGTCAACAAAACAAACTTAACCAACACAATGCCACTTTGTGTAGAAGTCCTCCTTCAGGGATTACCAATGTTGAAAAATACGTAGTAAATGAATTTGATAAATCATAAAATAATAACAGTAATACAGTTGTAGCTTGTGATCTCATTGTTGTTTTGTTTTGTTTTAGACAGTGGTATGTACTTGTTGTTTAATTACGTAAAAGTTTCAAAATTGCCCAGATCTCAATGGTTGGCATGGAATTGTCACACACATTTACGAAATGAATCTTATTATCACTGCAGATATGTTCTAAATTCTAAATATAAAGAGGCAAGAATAGCCACAGGCACGGCGTTCACACACCTGCCGCACTTTAGCTTAAATTATTTTTGCTGTTTACTGTGACACTGTTAGAAACATTAGCCGAGAATGGCTGACTTGTTGAGAGACAGTGACTATGGATACAGAATAAAGCCTAAAATTAACAAAAGGTCCCCTATTTTCAAACTGGGAACCCCCTAAATTAACCCTTTCACCAAGTGACAGGCAAACAATAGTAAAGTCATGAAGAAAAAAGTTACCCTACAACTATTATATAATAATGGCTGCTTAATTAATGTTTAATTGTATGTACAATGAAGTTATATTGTATGTAATTAATGTAGAGAATCATTTTAATACAAATAGTACTTTGGGGCATTGATACAATTTCACTCAGGTGCCACAATATGACCGCATTGGCAAAGCATTTATACAACAAATGATTGCAAAGTTCCCTTGCAATATCTTGAGCTTTATGTTTCCAGAGCTCTACCTACCTCTAGTTCTGGCTAACTTTCTGAATCTGAACCTCTGTCAATTACGCCCCTTTCCTCACCTCTTTCAGTCTCAGAAAGCTCAAAATCACAATAAAGATGGTGAGTCTGAATATGTGTGTGCTTCCCTCACTTTACTAAAGCAACCTACGTTTGAGTTCACCCAAGGGCATAGCGACCATGCTACAGACTCCGGTCAGGTGACATTTCTACCCATCCTTTCCGACTCCCGCCCCCCAGACTCTGGAGTGACTGCTTCACTCCACACCTTTTTCTCTACCTACTCAAGTAAAAATCGCAGTAACTCCAATAATCAAACAAACATTTTCTATAAAAATCTATACACTCAGAATCACAGAATACCATAAGTAGTACCCTATCCTACATAATGGCTACATAAATGGTTTTGCAGCAAGACTATTGAAGGACCAAGGGGTCAGTTGCCTACTGCATCATACATAGCATTCCATGAAGCATTGTATTGATTTCATCACACATATTATATATACTTACAGTGCAGCCATGATACCAAGAGTGTGAAAATTGATATCCAAGCACTCTATCATAGTATCCAGCATAGAAATTTCTAATTTCGACAACTGCTCTTCCTGGGCCACTAGTTTACCAGCCAGTTCCTTCAGCTCAAGGTCCCCAGATACTTTACGAATATCAGCGACCAAAGTGTCGACGAAAGTGGCCATAGTTCTTCCACTCGCTAACTTAAAAAAAATCTGGAACTACGATGGTGCGCAATAGTTAGAGCCGCAAGACGCTGAGAAGTGGAGTTACCACGACCTTGGCGAAAAGCGACCCGTATGAAGTCTGCATGTTTGTTTGTTTTTGTTTGTTTTGTTTTGTTTTTTTAATAGTTCGATGCACTAGGCTTTCAGGAGAAGAGCCAACTAGCCAAATTCTAAAGGCCTTCCTAGCATAAAACAGACAAAAATGAATGATAACCAAACAGGGAAAAAAAAATTAAAAATTCAACAGTGCAATGAGAAGATTTGTTCTTGTATATAGGTAACACTTAAGGTGTAGCTTGAAGGAAGTGTGTGAATTGGCTGACACAAATTTATCTGGGAGGTGGTTCCAAGAATGGATTACAGACATCCTAGCTATAGGATTGGAGATGCAGTTTTTATAACATGCATGCAAACATCCTTTAGATTATATCTTGCTGGCTAGGTAAATTCTATATTTGATATTTTCCTATAGCCAAAACAAAGAGTTTCTTTGTGGCTAAAACCTTGAGAAAAAATTTTGTGAGTGAATTGGCAGAGACTGTTAGCTTGCTTATAGCTAGATAGCAAGCACCAAATTTACTTGATCATAACTTCATCCAATTAAACTACTTCAACATGGTTTCTTTTTTTCAGCAAATGCTAGTACTCCAAGCACGGAAAAGTATGGACTTGAACTTCACTATTGATGATATAGGGATTTGAACAATAGACTGGATTAGTATGGCACCCACAGTGAGAGACTTCACCGGAACTACAGATTATTTACTCAGGATATGGCATTTAGTATTGTTAAATAACACCTGTTCTCACCAAGAGATACAGTTTTACAAGAGTGCCAGGTGTTATAAATGCTGCAGAACAGATGCATTGCTAGCTACTCATGAGCAGTCACTATTTTGACATGGATGCGGAGTTTTCATCAAAGAAAGGTTATAACTATAGCTATATATTTATATATAAATGACATAGATATAGCTGTATGTCAAACCATGTCCATGATTTACATTTAGGTTTTCAAAGGCTGCTAGCTGAAGAAAAGGCTCAACTCTTGAATAAAGAGGGTTGGAAAATATACAAGAAAACACCAGACTATGAAGTGTGGAAGAAACATGATCCCATTCTCAGAGCTGACTTAATCAAGGTGAGTTGGGAGGTATTCTTTCACCACTTAAAAATTGTTATATTATGTGTAATTGTAGAGCAAGCACACACTCCGTGGGATACCGCATACAGCAGGTATTTAGATAATGCATAAATAATCTAATTATCTACATACATAGCTAGTTCAGCATTACAATGCCATGCCTCTTATAATATTAAGCAAAGCTAGTTTAAGAAAAAGAGTCTGCTTTAATTTGTTTAGCGCACTAATGCTCCTATTGGATAAGCTCAAAGAAGTGGAAATTGTTTTGTGTCTTCTTGTTGTTCAAAGACAAAAAGTAGCCAGATGTGTCCATTTGTGCATCCTCTAAGGTCAAGAAACAAACCTTTGAGCTAGTGATATATGTATGTTTACATTGGAAGACTGTGAAAATATGTCTGTAGTTAAAGAAATCGTGCTGAAAGCAGAATGCTGGAATCGTTGGGATAGTCGGCTTCCTTCTGCCTCTGTACTGGACGATAAGAAACAAGGAAAAATTGTATACTGGCAAGTGTTTAAAACCATAACTTTCAAGTTGGTACAGGGGCTTATGGCAGTGATCATGGTAGCTCTTATTATGCTATTATACCAGCTTATTCCAATATTTGGTTCAATCTAATTCTGTAGCAGTCAGCATAGCTATATTATTATATTGCACACCTATTCAATGGTGATTTTTGCAGTTAGTGCATCAAATAATAAATATTACTAATGATGTGGTAGGAAAGTTATAAATCTAACTTAATCTTGCCAACTTTTTATATCCTGTTTAATCTTAACTCATCTCTAGGAAAATGAAGCTGCCATATTGTGTCCAGAACAGGGATGTAATACATGGGGTTTCTTTTAAAGATGTGGAAGAGACTAAGACTACTTATGTATATTTCCACCATATTCCTGAGCATTCAATGAAGCCAGTGAAGAGAAACATTATCAGGTGACATTTTATAATAGAAACTACAAAGTTGACTGAATTTTATTTGAGTGAATTAAATTTCATAGGGTTAGTAATAAAAGAGAAAGAACTTTTAAGTTGTCTAAACTTGCAAAAAGTCCTGATAATTTTGTACGCTGACCATCAGTTCTAACATTTTAAAACAAAACAAATTTTTACAATTTCTAAATATAGTCCATCAATCAATAATAAGTTAATTAATTTGAATATTTTTCAGAATGGAGACTCATTTTCTAGGGATGATAATCTCTCCACATCCCAGCTATCCCAACTCTACCTCTCTGACTATTGTAATGCAAGTGGACACTAAAGGTTGGCTTCTGCCATTTGTGGCCAACCGCTACATCGCTAAATCACCAATTCTATGGCAAAAATCGCTGTCAGACTATTACTGGGATGTGTATGCAAAGAGTAAGTGTGAGAAGAAACAGGATGGAGAACTACAAGAAGAAGACTGTGAAGGTATATTATATGCATACATGCATATATATATGTATACATAGATATATATATAGATATATAGATTTATACGAAATTTACTTTGCATCATGTACTATTGTAGAGTATGAGTCTTTCGCCAGTGATAGCCTTGTGGTGGAGGCAAAAAAATTAGCTGCTCTGTTTCCACCTGCTAACAAAGAAGCCATAGAGAAGTTGTGTACTGAAATTAGCAACTTAGCTCAGGAGTTAGAGAGCTGCCAGGATGTAGCAGAGGTAAGTACAGTTGTCATGCAACAATGAAAACAACAAATAAAGAACAAATTTTATGACTTTTTCATGCATGCACAAAAAATGCATACTAGTAGAAATCCTCTCATACAAATATGCATGTACATACACTCAAAACAATGATTTAGCTTAGTTATTATTGCAAGAAACATATTCAAATATTCAGATTGTAATCAACATTGTAGGAAGGTGATGAAACTGCAGTGATAAAATGCGCCGACATCATGGGGAAGAAACTTGAAGATTTAGAGAAAGAGATACGATCTGCCATTGCAAGTATTGTGGTGGATAACTTCATAGATCCACCAGTAGCTCTCAATGCTTTGGTACAGGCAACGCTTTCTCTTCCAGGTTTGCTACAGGCTTTATAATTAAGAAAGTATCACCACATTGATTATTATCGATCTTGCTATGCCTGTTTAGAATCTCCTGAGAGAGAAGAACATTACTCTGTGGCTTGTGAGAAATTTAGAGCCAGTGTTATTAAAATGGCTAATACTGCGAAGTTAGTGGCTACATGCAGCGTGCTGGATAACTGTGGTTCTTTAGATCCAAAACTTAGAAAGGAGATATGTCATAATGCGAAATTGGTTTGTTACCTGGGAGTCTTGTATTCCAACAATTTATTTGTGCTGTATTATTGTAGACTAAGCATTTGGCTAAAAGAACTATTGATGCTTCCAAGCATGTTTTCTCTGGTCAATTTGATCTTGTGAGTTATGTTTATGCTTATCAAAAGCTAATAAGATTGATTATATGCACAGGTTTGTATCTTCTTCTAACTGAGCTAATGAGAAAGCTTGATTTATAAGTTCATTTAGCACATGCAAAAGTAATACATCCATTTTTTAGTCCAATTGATTAAAGAGAATGAGAGTGCTAGATGTCTGCCACTCTGTACAGTCATCATGTTGTTCACATACCCAACACAGAATATGAGTAAGTGTGTCATTACTTCTCCAGAATGCTAAAGAAGCCTTTCAAGCTTATAAAGACAATTATGTTGAGCAAGCTGACAAGTTGATGAGTATGGTTGATGTTTCTGTACCAAGACTTCTATTCTTCAAAAAAGCAGGTGAAAGAAATATTATGTAAAGTTTATCTACTTCATTTACGTGTTATTTCTACATAGAAATGGTGATGCAGAGAAGTTTGGAAAGTGCTATTGACAAGAGTAAATCTGGGACAGATTTCTATGTGAGTTGCTTTTTTTTATAAGAATAATGTGTACATATATACCAATTTTCAGGATGTCCAGAACTAGTGATTGAATTTGAGACAAATGGTTTACCAATAAATGTCACATCTCTAGCTTGGGCAGTATCACTCTCTGGGGAACTTTGACAATATAAATAATAGGTACATGGGTATGACAGTTAACTACAGTAGAATTTCAGTTATCTGAACACATGCGGACATGAAGAATTGCTTAACCATGCCCCTCCATTAATACGTTCCCTGTTGTGTTCAGTTATCTGAGCACTTCTCAATCCCCACTGGTTCGGATAACTGAAGTCCTACTGTATGCAAACATGCAGGAGACACACACTGGTATGTAGAACGTGAAACTCCAATTGTAGCAGTCAGTTAACTTTTCAGCATAGACCAAACTATCGAGATTGGTGGCAGCAAGAAATTATTTGCTCATATGATTACGACATGATATAGGGGGCATTGCTCAGAAGCTTGTACCTATGCAGAACTGACAGCTTCCCATGTTCTCAAAAATCAGCCCAAAATTTTAAAAGGTAGTACAATAAAAGGTCTATTGTCGTTCTGAGAAAGTCCATATCTATATCAACAATTAATTATCAGTAATCTCCAAAACCAAGCATGACAGACAGACAAACAGACAGGACCACTACTATAACTCTCTGCGCGTGCACATTGATGGTTAAACATTCATGTATGATTGTAGTTGGTACTAAATAAGTAACCACACCCACTCCCTGACCTGACTATACTTTGTAAGTTAACTGCAACCCCTGTCATATTGTTTCCTCTTTTCTTTCTTTTGTTTGGCCCCTTTCATTCATTTAAAAGTGAAAAATCTTACTCTACAGGAGCCCTTCAGTTTGATTTATGGAGCCCACACACTCGTGGAACGTGTGCTGGCAGTGGCTAAGGTAGAGGCTGCTGCAGTTAAAACTGAACATCAGAAGGCTATCTTAGAAGATCTCATTGCTACACTCCAAAAAGGTGAATATTTCATAACAAGCATAACCTTTGTGTGTAATTAGGCATATTATTCTTAGCCAATCGTCAAATGCTGATGACAGCACAAGAAGTAATTAACAAGAATGATGATAGCAATGCTCGAAAGGAATTAAAAAATAAAGCTAAGAAGGTACTTGTATTGTTTATGAAATTGCTATAGACTGTTCTGTTTCTCCTTTATATATTTTGTAGCTATACGTTGCTATGCACAATCTAGTTGAAGCAATGGAAGTTTATGGAGTTTCCTGCTCAAGTAAAAGTGCAGAAAAAATCCAAGGTTAGCCTGCCAAAGCAAACTGGCAGTAACAGCTAATAATAATAATAATAATAATAATAATAATAATAATAATAATAATAATATATCATTTTAGCAAATAGCTATATAAATAAATAAATAAATAATAATAATAATAATTATAATAATACTCTCAATGATTCAATCATTCTTGGCTGCAATAATATAATAATTGCTAATTATTTGTTCTAACATCCAATATTGTTAATTAAAATTTATTAAAAGTTTTAATTAACAATATTGGCTGTAAGAACGATAATACTCTCTACTTTCCTTGATATAATTTGTTTGACTAGGTGTAGACATTTGATTATAAGGTTTAGATCACTAGTCATAATTATAAAATAATAATAATAATAATGTATATAATAATGCACTTGTGTGTCAGTAATGACGACAGTGACCGGTGATAGTGTGTATTCATGAATAATTCATGGTTCAATCAGTTTGGTAAAGCATCATAGTTTGTAAATGAGTAAAGCATCATAGTTTGTAAATGAGTAAAGCATCATAGTTTGTAAATGAGTAAAGCATCATAGTTTGTAAATGAGTAAAGCATCATAGTTTGTAAATGAGTATAAAGTGTCGTAGTTTGTAAATGAGTAAAGCATCATAGTTTGTAAATGAGTAAAGTGTCGTAGTTTGTAAATGAGTAAAGTGTCGTAGTTTGTAAATGAGTAAAGCATCATAGTTTGTAAATGAGTAAAGCATCATAGTTTGTAAATGAGTAAAGCATCATAGTTTGTAAATGAGTAAAGTGTCGTAGTTTGTAAATGAGTAAAGCATCATAGTTTGTAAATGAGTATAGTGTCGTAGTTTGTAAATGAGTAAAGTGTCGTAGTTTGTAAATGAGTAAAGCATCATAGTTTGTAAATGAGTAAAGCATCATAGTTTGTAAATGAGTAAAGCATCATAGTTTGTAAATGAGTAAAGTGTCGTAGTTTGTAAATGAGTAAAGCATCATAGTTTGTAAATGAGTAAAGCATCATAGTTTGTAAATGAGTAAAGTGTCGTAGTTTGTAAATGAGTAAAGCATCATAGTTTGTAAATGAGTAAAGTGTCGTAGTTTGTAAATGAGTAAAGCATCATAGTTTGTAAATGAGTAAAGCATCATAGTTTGTAAATGAGTAAAGCATCATAGTTTGTAAATGAGTAAAGCATCATAGTTTGTAAATGAGTAAAGTGTCGTAGTTTGTAAATGAGTAAAGCGTCATAGTTTGTA